>Ga0325410_1009261_pt1 | contig 10542 bp, 4 predicted proteins | sample PopdelMetagenome_16_FD_206182 | JGI IMG/M metagenome (GOLD analysis project Ga0325410, IMG submission 206182) | Populus deltoides microbial communities from Bellville, Georgia, United States - Xylem-PdIQD-R3 | ecosystem: Host-associated > Plants > Phyllosphere > Stem > Wood/Secondary xylem...
AGTGATAGTACAACTAGTAATATTATTAATAATAATGATGATAATGATAATTATAATAATAATATTGATCGTAGTAGTAGCAATAACAACAATAATAGTGGTGGTCGTGGTCGTGGTCGTGATCGTGATCGTGGTCGTGGTCGTGGTAACAACAACAACAACAACAATCATCATTTTCTTCTTCTTCTTCTTCTTCATCATTATAGTAATTATGATGATATTATTGTTCTAGAATTAAGGCAACGGGGATGAATTAGGTGTTCCATTAATATTAACAAATAACGCAATTTAAAACAATTACGCACACTTAACACAACAAACACAACAACCAATAATATAATTAAAGTGCTTAAAAAAAAGTGTACACCTCAGGGCCACTGGAGGCATACATGGTCGTTAACTTCAGGGCCTATAAGATTAGTTAAGGTATGCGCAAGCTGACCCAGACACTCATGTTAATAAAAAAAATGCTTAAAATAAATAGGTAAGGGAAGAGAAATTATAAACTTGGTTTTTAACATGGTTCGAACAAGTCTATATTTACACCTCAAGTACCAATCATACAATAGTTAAGGTGTGTGCTAGCATGTGTTTTTATAGCATCTACATTGTGTTTTTATAGCATCTACATTGGAGGACTAAAATACATATCAATTTTATGATTCATACAATATAAAATATGTGAATTTTATTTTAATTTATAGTATCTACATGGGAGCACTAAACACAACCACTTAAACTAAAGTCTTCACCTGCTTTATTATATATTTATGACAGCATGTGTTTCTATATTTTTTTTTATTCTATTTCAATAACCAAACATTTTTTAAAAAGAAAAAATAGCCTGTGCCGCGGCGAAGCAGGGGCACCAATAATAATCAACTCTGATTTAAATCGAGTTCACATCCGGTAAAGTAAAATCATTACCTGTGCACGTGTCTAGCACTTATACGTACCCGTGGGTGGTGTTGTAATCTTCACCTCCCGGTAATTTGGAATGTAGCAAATATTTCACACGCTATCCAATCCAGCTAAGCGCTCTACCTGCATGGATTACTGTATTTTATTGACCATCTCTTCTTTTTAATTATAGAAAGAGAAAGTAATCCACCTTTAATCTTACATGTTCTTGGAAATAAAAAAAAAAAAAAAAAAATATCCCCTGGCTTCCACGCCGTTTGTATTTTTCTACTTTTATTTCCAGCCATCTTGTGTGCTTGCTCAGTAGGCCCCACATGGTTGTTCGGTTGCTCATGGGCTGGGTTTTTCTCCCGGAAAAAAGAAAAAAAAAACAGTTATTTTCTTGCATATAATTTGTTTCAAGGATATTAAATTAAGAATATATGAACTGGCCTATTAGAAACAAACAATCTTTGAACAAGTAATTTAGAATCAAGGAATTAAAAAAGTAAAATATACTATTACAAAACAATGAAATTGTAAAAATGCTTTCTTTCCTTGCGTCATCATCTGATCGAAGAAGGAAAAGGATAACTTCGAAAAATAGACAGCCACCTCAACTTCCAAGAATATAACTTTATTATTACAATTATTACTGAATATACAACAAAATTCGTCCGGTTCACCTTTTCTGCTTCTCTATAAAGCTGCATCCAGCTCCAAAGCACTGATCATCCTCCTTCCGTTTCAAATCTGTATCCATGGCTGCCAAGAAGATATCAACTGTGCTCTCTCGCTCTTTCACTTCTGCTGCTGCTCCTCATTTTTTCTTTTCGAGAGGTGATTTGATCGCGATCTAAAGACTCAGCCTTTTTTTTATTTTATTTTTTTTCCCTTGAGTTATGACACTTTGTTTTCGTTATCTACATGCTTTTTTGATATTAACCATCACCCTTTTTTTCATTCTATATTTTACCAAACCTCTAAATTATTTCAGTGAGGGGTGGTGCTGGTCAGAGCAGATTAATCTGTAGATATAATAGTACTTTGGCTGCTGTTGAGGACCCGATCACTCCACCTGTCTCTGTCAAATACAATCAACTCTTAATTAATGGACAATTCGTGGATGCAGCATCAGGTATGAACTTCTTTTCTTCTCTCATTTTTTCCCTAGAATTTTTAATTAAAGATCAGTTGCTCTACATTCGTTTCCGTACAGTCACAATTGTTCAATTATTTCTAGGAGTACTATGATTTCCGTTTTAAGAGCATTTGTTATCGTTGTACACCTTTTCTCCCTTCTTTTTTTTTCTTTGGGTGTGGACCACTGAGTTTCACTCTGAGGTAGAGGCAACCTCAGTGTCACCAAACTTTTGTTTCCTTCCCACGAAGTTATCTAGCACCCATTTTGTAGAGGGACACATTGAGGTAGAAATCTCAGAGGGACCCGTGGAATAGTTTTCTGAGAGCATGGTTTTTTGTTTTTCTAAGGGGATCCAACGATTCTTGGATTTGACAGTTGAGGCAGGGGATCCAACGATTCTTGGATTTGACGGTTGAGGTAGTCCTCCCGGAATTAGAACATTTGTGGCCTCCTAGTGGAAATTCCAAGTTTTAACTGTTGGGGTCTCCTTGAGGACTTTGTAGTTTATCTGTTCATAAATTTATTAAACCTTCTACGCGGGATATCCTTTTTGTTTTGTTTTATTTGACTTAAGAGCATTTATTAAACCTTCTACATGGGATATCCTTTGCCTACAGGGAAGACGTTTCCAACATTGGATCCGAGGACAGGGGAAGTGATTGCTCATGTTGCTGAAGGTGATGTTGAAGATGTAAACAGAGCGGTCTCTGCTGCCCGCAAGGCTTTTGATGAAGGACCGTGGCCACGGATGACAGCTTATGTAACCACTGCTCCTCTTACTTGTTAACTTTTACTGGAGTAGTTGTTTTGCTGTTTATGTAAAATAGGGGAAAAAATGATCTTTGGGTTGAGAATTTTCTTTGATGTGTTTCAGGAAAGGTCAAGGATCATTTGGCGTTTTGCTGATTTGCTTGAAAAACATACTGATGAAATTGCAGCTCTTGAAACGTGGGATAATGGCAAACCATATGAGCAATCTGCTAAAATTGAAATACCAATGACTGTGCGTATATTTAGATACTATGCTGGTGGGTGAAGTAGAAATGCAGAGATTCTATTTTAGCACTACAATATGCTTTAAACTTTTCTCACATTCTGCACACAGACATTCTTTCTTTCTTTCTTTCTTTCCTTTTCTTTTGGAATTCCTAATCAAATATTTTTCTCTTCTCCAAATTTACAGGTTGGGCAGATAAAATCCATGGCCTCACAGTTCCTGCTGATGGGCCATATCATGTACAGACCTTGCATGAACCATTTGGTGTAGCAGGTCAGATTATTCCATGGAATTTTCCAATGCTCATGTTTTCTTGGAAGGTTGGGCCAGCATTAGCATGTGGCAACACCGTTGTTATAAAGACAGCAGAGCAGACCCCATTGTCTGCTGTATATGCAGCCAAGCTATTTCATGAGGTAGTTTTGAATATAATATTTGCTCACATCTTGCATTACTAAATCTCTGCACAATTCTTGATAAATAGTTTTCTTAGTGTTGACATTATTCCAAATGATTGAGAGTTTTACTAAAATCCATGCCGGCCATCTATGCTACATATGCGCTTTCTCACTTGTGCATTATGTAAAATTTGGGTGGCAATTTTTTAGGCACATGTGATTTCTATCTGTGGTTCTGATCAGCTAATCCTTCTGATAGGCTGGACTTCCAGATGGTGTTCTGAATGTGGTTTCTGGTTTCGGTCCAACCGCTGGTGCTGCTCTTGCTAGCCATATGGATGTGGATAAGGTATATGCAGCCTTAAACATCTTTACCTTTTCCTTTACAGTGATAAGCATCCTCACTTTAGACATGTTTTGAACTTGCAGAATTTGAACCTAAAGGTTTAAAATTTATTGTCTATTAGTTCTTTAAGCAGTCATGACTTGAGATCTAGTGTAGGCACCGATTATTTCAAATAGTATAAATATATTCCCGTGGATCATCTCCATTATTGATCAATGATTTTAGAACTTTATGGTGAATGCACGCTAATATTTGGTTCAGCAGGTCCTTAAACATAATGCTTGGGGATTTTTGGTTTCCCAAAGAACCTTTGAATTTTAGCTGTGGTAAATAGCTGTGATTCTGATTTTATTGTCCAGGGCTGCTTACAAAGGAGTTCTAGAGCGGTTGTTTCTGCTTGGTAGTCATTTGTCATTAGTAGAAAAAATAATAATTATAGTAGTTAGTTGAATTGGTAGGCTAAGGTGGAAAATCACTTCAAAAGATATTTAGCTTAAACATGCTTGATGTTTAAAATTTGCTTTTAGAAATTTGAAATACATTAGTTGTTATTATCGTTGATGGACATGCCTCTGAAGATAGAGGATGCAACTTTTGCAAAGTTTGTAAAAGGATGCTAGTGCACTGTCCTATTTGAAGTATCAGTAGTAGGAGGCACTTATTTAGAAGCTTATATTTGAAACATGATTTCCATTTCTAATCTGCAATCTCTTTCCAGCTTGCATTCACAGGATCAACTGATACCGGGAAAATAGTACTTGAGTTAGCATCAAAAAGCAATCTTAAACCAGTAACTTTGGAGCTTGGAGGGAAATCACCGTTCATTGTCTGTGAGGATGCTGATGTTGATCAGGCTGTAGAGCTTTCTCACTCTGCTGTATTCTTTAATCAGGTATTCCCAGGAAATTTTTTCTTAAAACAGCATGGCTTCTAAAAATAGTTAAATCAAATCGAATTGATTAAAATTATATTAAAGAGTATAAAAAAAAACCAGGTGGTTTTCATGGTAGTTCAATTACTTCATTGATCACACTTGTGTGCACTTTGCAGGGCCAATGCTGCTGTGCTGGTTCTCGTACATTTGTGCACGAGCGTGTGTATGATGAGTTTGTGGAGAAAGCAAAGGCACGTGCCATCCAGCGTGCTGTTGGTGATCCATTCAAAGAGGGAATTGAGCAAGGACCTCAGGTAAATTAGCAACTCATCATTTAAGAATCCACACACGAGATGGTTTTCATACTGTGACTAATCCACTAACTTCACCGTTGAAACTTGTCGAATCCATTATATGCACTAGCATTCCCTGGTATAGTTTTGCAAGTATGGCCAGTCCATATAATTTCCTTAAAACTACAAAGAACAAATCAAAATGCATGAAAAGAAATTTTGCCATTCACCTTGACAGCCTTCTACTGGTTTTCTGTCAAGTGCTTCTGGTGCTACTACGTTCTATGGTTGTGCTGAAAGTGACATACTTGAATGCTACAGGTTGATTCAGACCAATTTGAGAAGATTTTGAGGATCATAAGATCTGGTGTTAAGAGTGGAGCGAACCTTAAAGCTGGAGGCGACAGATTTGGCACAACTGGATATTATATCCAGCCCACTGTTTTCTCAGATGTTCAGGTATATTTCTCGTCTGGCAACCATTTTATGTAGAATATTGGAAATTGAATCTGAAGAACACGATCGCTAAATATAACAGGATGACATGCTGATAGCAAAGGAGGAGATATTTGGGCCAGTTCAGTCCATCTTTAAATTCAAGTGAGCAACCATCCTCTTCTTTAGCTTTATATTAAGGGCGTTATCTTTTAGTAGCATTAACCTTTAAAACAACTGCAGGGACCTGGATGAAGTCATACAAAGGTCCAACAGCAGTCGCTATGGGCTTGCTGCAGGGATTTTCACACATAACTTAGACACTGCCAACACCCTTTCACGTGCATTGAAGGTTGGAACAGTATGGATAAATTGTTATGATGTCTTCGATGCTGCCATTCCTTTTGGTGGATACAAGATGAGTGGAAATGGTAGAGAAAAGGGAATTTACAGTCTTAGCAACTACTTGCAAGTGAAGGCTGTCGTTACCTCACTCAAGAATCCAGCCTGGCTATAGGTCCTCTTAACCCTTTTCAAGTACTTCTTTTGCCTGGTTAAATAATAAATCACAGTCTGCGTAAATTGTGAGATTATCTTGATTATGGTGACAAATGATATGATGATGATAAAATCGTCTCTTGTTTGTGGAGAATTTAGAATACAGTTCTCTCTTTTTTCTTTCCATTTGCTTCTTTAAGATGAAACATTTTGCCTTATTGATGGGGCGGTGTTTGAAAAATGCTGAGATTTAACTCACAGCTATATCGAAAGTCGCTGGGCAAAAGACAGATGACAGTTGCAGATTAACTTATACAGCGCATATGCATCCTATTTTGCAAAGCTTTTGTTAAGTAGGCCAGCTAGTGCAGAGGCTACTTCGTAGTTGTCACTTGTCAGAACCATTATCAACGCTCTTCCTTGCCAATAGCTTCGCCCTGTTCTATGCTATTTCATGCCGCTACCATCCATGCTTCTATTCTATCTGCTCCTTCGTTAACGAGCTTCCAACTTGCTACATAGCTGTCCGTCAGCAGTTCATATTTTGTGCCTCGCAAATTTGCTGCTCTTGTATATTGAATGTTTTATTTTATTAATACTCAATAAACTGTTTTAATTTTAATAAAAACGAAAAGTTCAAATATTTACTGAATTAACTTAAATGTTTGAAATGCAAAATTCAATTAACTTTATCCTATGCCACGAGGCCACACACGAGTTCCAAAGCTGCTGTCACGAGGCTTGCTTGGTGTAGTTTTTATCTACCATGTTTGGCGGGAAAGAAACAAGAGAGTTCATGGAGGCATTTGTCCTAGCAGTTCTGGTATTGTGAAAAACACCATTCAATAAGTGTAATTTAGAGTTTCTAAAACTAAGTTGCGTAAAGAGAAATGGGCTTCGATGGATACGCAAAAGGGTAAGAACTACTGTACGCAAACTCGACTTTTCATGTTTGGGAGAGCGGTGGATTCTGTGGTTCCTCCCAAACTCCCTTTATCAGTATGTTTGGTTAAAAATTGAACCGTGGTTTTGCACGTGGACCCCATGATAAATCTAAGGTCTGACCTCAGTTAATGAGAAGCACCTCAAAGATGCTTTTCATGTGAAAAAGTTGGTCATGAGGTAAATCAAATAATGTAACTGTGGTTGCTTATTATCGTTGAAATTCTTGGACAAAATTGGCCTCCCCATCAAAGCACATTGAAACACCGCAACCCGTCTCTCAAATTTTTTTGATGCATCGTCTCCTCCAACCTTGCATAAGCCATCACTCTCCCTGCAGATCTGAATTAATATCGGTCAATGAGGACGCCAACTTGCCTTTCAGTTTCCTATGCTTTTAGCAAAAAGTTGTGGCTGATGCCATTCTTTTGTTGTGCTTTCACTAGATGTGGCGGCAAGTTATAGCTTCTACCAAGATGAATAGGTAGGTGAGGAGTAAACGTTTTGTGTTAATAGGGCCATTTGGTTTCTGCAGAAAAAAATGGATTTCATTCTGTGTTGTTGGTACTTGCTTAGTCCTCATGTATCAACTATATTTGGAAGGCCTGGAACAGCCACAGTGCTTGGTCCTCATGTATCAAGGTGAGAGATGATATCACTTGCAAGAGGTGTCGAGAACAACCAACAAGATAGAAATAACAATTCAACCATGCACATTAATAATTATGCAATGTGATTGAACGTGTGAATGGAATTTGAAAACAAAGATGAAGAATTTTACATATTAATTTAATGTGTCTGATGAATTTTATAAATGATAAAATTACAGATAGTTTAATGAAATAATAAAAAATATTTTTTTATAAAGTATTGTTTATTTCATGATATAATAGTAGTTAAATTTACAATATTTTAATTAAAAACCTTCTATATTAATATACATATTTTTTTTAGTCATTTTATCTCCGAATTTTAATTTGAAAAGTATTTTTAACCAAACATATTAAATTATTTTTTATTCAACCTCAATTTCAACCACAGTTTTAACCAAATATATATTTTATCAAACTAATCTCAACTAAAAATTAATTTTTATAAAATAATTTTTTTCAAATTAATAACAATTACCACAATACCAAACAAAATACCGTAATGTTGTCCACTAGAAACCTGCATTAATTATTCTGTCACTGTTTAATCCCCATATCATAAAAAAGAAAGAAGGAACAGAAAATTAAAACTCCAAGAGAGATCAATGCCAATAATAGTGTCTTACACAAAGTGATGACTGTTCCAGATGACGCTGTGCTAATGGTGCTGCTCCGAGGGATCAAACCAGAGATAGAATCCCACTTCGCGTCCAGTGCCACCACTTCCATTTGCATAGACATTGGTTTGAAGGACCCAATCATTTCTCTCATCATGACCAAGAAGTTCAATGTCAATCTCGTCATGGTTGTGCGGATAACCATCTGCATTAGAAAACTGTAGTTTTTGGCCCGTGTATCAGTCATCAATGTCTAGTACTGAAAGAAAATAAGCCTCTTCCTATTTATGTACTCAATGCAGCAGCAGCAAGCAATTCGTTAATATTGAATATTAAATCACTCGTCATGGCAGAAAACAAAAGGAACGAAAATCTAAGAGCTAGCTTTCATAGAAGGCTCTACTACAACTCCAGGGGATAGACCAGATGGCAACTTCATGGCAGCACTAAAGAATCCATGGTGATATTTGTTCCGTGAGGCCAATCCAGAGCCTGCAAATTAAAGAATCCAAAGAAAAAAGATGGTGAGAATTATGCCATTAGCCCAGAAAGACTGAACATCACTTACCAGGCCACAAGTCAAAATGAGTGGGTCCTTCAAACCACTGATTATCCATGGTGTTGTCCAGTAGACTGCACTGATATAAAAAGTTAAGAGAGATGGTTTTAGGATGCATGGCAGAGCTCGTCTTGCTCTTTTGTTAACAATAATAGCCACCCTTGGTTAGTGCATCTTTTCGTCCTGCCACCATCAACCTACTATTATAACTTCTTTCTTTGACAATAGCAACCATCCTTTTTTAGAGGATAGGCTGCAAATATTGCTTTATCGATAGACGATGCAGTACATTAATACTTGCCGCACATTAATGGCAATAATTCTAATAAAATCAAGATTCAGTTGACTTGGGCCGAGTGCTCCAAGAATTAATCTGATTTGATTTGATTAACTTTATAAATCATTCTTAAAATAATTAATTTGATTAAAATCTAATTTAATTTTGTTTTTAAAATAATTTTTTTAAAAATTTTTAAAAATAATTAATTAACTTTGATTAACTCATCTAATATATAAATCAGGCTTTACATCAAGTCGACATCAAATCAGGTATAATAACTATATTATTAAGTCGCATTCTTTTATTTTTATTTATTCCACTGTAGATAAAGGATATTATTTTTATAAGAAATCATATAGTGCTCAAGCTGTAATTAGTAGCAACCTTGTAGTTACTCATTAAGATCCACTTTTAAAAAAGAAATAGAAATGAGTAAGAAAGAGAAATCTTAGATATATATATTATTATCATTTTTGGTGAGATGTGAATTTTATTTTCTCTCTATTTCTTGTATATGCTTGATTCTTTAAAATAAATCATATAAAAAAAACTAATAGAAACTCATTTGTTATAGCTTAATCATCGTAAACTTTTACCTTTTTTTACCACAATCTATTTTCTATTTTGGTTGCAACCTACAAACAATATGTAATCTTGGGCTTACAACTAATGTTAAGAAATTTAAAATCGTACTGCGAGTCATGTGCCAACATATATGTAATTTTTTTAAAAAGATTGTAATAAGTATAATAAAAATTGATAGGAGTGTAACATAATAAAAATATATTTCAAGGCACTAGCACTATTGAAATAAGCACCTCCACCTTATAAATATCAATCCACGAACGAGAAGTATAAGGAAAACACCACAAAACTAATTAATCTTCGATAAGTTAAATTTATTATTTGTCCCAGTAAAGAAAACATGTTGCATCATGCAAAATAAAATAGGGATTGTAATGGGTACCTATTAATTAGGTATCTTTATATTTATATCTTATATATTATCTATTGGGTAAATATATAGATATTCATATCCTATTCATCAGGTTTCAAGTATTCGTATGAATATCTATTGTACAATTATTATTTATTATTCAACATAAATAAAATTATATATACGTGTGTGTGTAATAATTTTGGGTCAGATTTAACAATATTTATACTCTATACATTATTCATCATGTAAAGTACTACCCATAAAAAAAACTCATTCATTCGGATCAAGTTGGTATTTATCTGAATTCTGATTAAATTGACATCCCTACTTTTAAATAACATTTCACATATAAATTTTTATATTTTCATCTAAAATATGATTATTAATAATACAAATTTGATAATTTGAATTTTATATCTAGTTGAAAATAAAAATTTATGATATTGTATATTTATTATATTTGGTTTCTACTAGGAAATTCATAAGGATTTTGAACGAATTTTCTATTGCAAAACTAAGGATTAAAGTGTTTGATTGGCCATATTATGTCATGCTTTTTTATAATAATTTTGCCCATAAGAGATGCATATTATATTAATTTTAGCTATAAAATAAAATAATTTATTTATTAGAAAATTACATAACAATTACTTTACAAAAATAAAATAG
>Ga0325410_1009262_pt1 | contig 10540 bp, 4 predicted proteins | sample PopdelMetagenome_16_FD_206182 | JGI IMG/M metagenome (GOLD analysis project Ga0325410, IMG submission 206182) | Populus deltoides microbial communities from Bellville, Georgia, United States - Xylem-PdIQD-R3 | ecosystem: Host-associated > Plants > Phyllosphere > Stem > Wood/Secondary xylem...
AAGATATAATACGAAATGATGTCCTTTAGATTATTAATAAATATGGTAAGATTTTATTAAGAAATAAAAGTCATAATATATAGTATAGTATAATTAGTAGTTGTAAGGCGCATAACATGGTCCGTGTTGAAGGGGGTGTGCTTTGTCCGCCCTAAACCCTAAACTAATTAATTAATAGCATACAGATTAGGGATTTGTTCACCTGCTTAGTCAAATCATTTAATTTATTGTTATTTTCAATATTGGACATGAAATGGTCTTCAAAGGTAATTACATAAGTACTTCCTGCCATAAATTAATTCTCCTATAATATTATTGCAAGCCTGCTCCTTGTTAGGTACTGAGTTATCTTATTACTTGTCAGGCAAGTCCAGCCAGGATGCAGAAATCTTCTACTGATCTTTTCCCTTTTATTTACTGCTAACGTGATCTTCTAATTACTTGTTTTGCAGGAACACCAAGAACTCATGCCCATGGAAATTATATGATCTATTCTTAGGTAAAAGCAGTTCAATGATCCAATTGAATATATCTTCAGCTAGCATAGAAGATTGTAGTGAAGGATGGGACATTCCCAGCGGGGGAACTATCCTGATCTCAGCATCAATCTTAGCAAGGTAATCTCAATCCAAATTCAAAGATAAAATAACTTGAATTTATATAATTTAAATTTTAAATATAAATAAAAAGTGTTGGAAGGCAACATGGACAAGTGGTCAAAATATTATTTGACTCAAAAAAATTCAAGGAAACATCCTTTTTTATATAAAAATATTGAGACGACAACATATTAGATCGATCCAAGTCAATTTAATCTAACCTTTTAAATTCATGACTCGGGTTATGAGACTATAATAACCTCAAATTGAGCAAATTATTATTTGGCCGCAACGGGATTGGAACATTCCAGTTCAAATTTGGATGGAATTTCCAAAACAGGTTGAGATTCTGAGCAAGATGAGATTTATTCTAGTTTGTTCCGTTTTTTAACTAGAACAAGATATATCAACCATTCAGGATAGAACATAAAGGAATTGACAACCATGTTTCACGCTTTAGTCGTTAGAGTATCTCAAAGGAAAGATGCTATTTTAAAGAGCTAAATTGATAAAATAACACTTTAAATAATATAAATATGGCTTTTTTTAATTATGTATACTCCAATGAAAAAACCATTTGAAAAAATAATTATATTGGAGTGAGAGAAATAAGTGTGTTGTTTTTTTTCCAATAAATTTGATGTTATTTTTTTTCACATGGCTGCATTTAATTAGTTTATTTTTTTATTGGTCTCACTTTATTAATTTTGGTTTTTTTAAAGATATATAGAAATAGTATTTTTGGGAGAGAAAAGATATTTTGACATTTTATTTAGCACTCCTTTTGAACATGTAAAACAAGCATAGAAAAACAAAATAATATATTTTTTTATTTTTGGCTTTCCATTTAGCACACCTCTTGGAGTTGCTCTTAAAAGTCCATGGTATTTCATTGTAGTAATGAATAGTGAAATGCAAAGACATTTCACACTTTAGTCCTTAAAAGTCAAGATTTTTGAGAATTTTTTTTTCAATTTCATCCTCCAACATTAGGTTTATTGGGTATTGAACTTCATAATTTATTTTGATTTGCTTTTTATGGAGTTATTCTGGTCTTATAACCTGGATCATAAGTTTTGCAAGTTAGCATTGTTGACTTGAATCATTTTCCCCCTTTCTTTTAATTTTTTTTTCTCAACTTCATATTTAAACATTGAGTTGATTGAGAATTGAGTTTCATAATCATTATTATTTTTTTCTTTGCTTGTATTAGGTTATCATGATTTCATAATCCGAGTTGCGAGGTTTGAGGGTTAGCCAGATTAACTTAGGTTTTTTCTTTTCGTCTTTCAATTAATTTTTTTTTTTTCAATTTCATCATTTAACATTAGATTGATTGAGAATTAGACTTTATATTTTTAAAAAACTTTTTCTTTTTATATAGTTATCTCAATCTCCTCACCCGGGTTTGACAAGTTAATGCAGGTTGACTCAAGTCATTGTTTTTTTTTCCTTTTTTATTTTATTTTCTTTAATTTAATCCTTCTACATTGGGTTGATTGAAAATTAAGATTCATAATTTATTTTTTATTTACTTTTCATGGGGTTATCATAGTTTTATGACCCGGATCACGAGTTAAGCCGGTTGACTTGGGCTTTTTGGTCCTTTTTTTGGATGAATTTTTTTTTTAATATTGAGTTGTTTGGGAATTGAGCTTTATTATTTATTTCAATTTGTGTTATATGAGGTTTTCATGACCCGGGTCACGAGTTTGTTCGATTAACTCGGGTGGTTTTTTGTGTTTTTATTTTAATTAATTTTTTATTTCACTCTTCAACATTGAATTGATTATGAATTGAGGTTCATAATTTATTTCAATTTATTTTTTATAAAGTTATCTTGCTCTCATAACTTAAAAAAAAGGTTTTGGTTTTTTATAGGATTATCAGGGTCTCGTGACTTGAGTATCAGATTTGATAGGTTGATCCGAGTTGATATAATATGTTGTCATCGTAATATATTTTTTAAAAATATCTTGAATATTTTAAATTAAATTATATTTTTATTGGTCATCTAGATTATATTTATACTTGTCAAATTAACTAGATCATATAAATCTTTATATAGTCTTAACCTCTTTTTATTAAAAAAATACATTAAAATCACTTTATGTTATTTTTTTATCCAAAAAAATATTTAATACGACCCGTCACGGGTGTGTATATGTATGTTGAACCATTCATTCAAAAGATTTGAAAGGGCAGGGGAATCCATGAAAGAGATGAAGAAAGAGACAAATGATGGCCCCCACGTAATTAAAACACAAATATGGGACCCTTCTCTTTCTAAAGAGACAGCTTTGCTTCATTTCATCTGTCCCACTTAGCTAATTCACCATGCAAGCAATAAAACACTTAAAAACAAAAGAATTCACATTAAGATAATAATTAAGGGAGAAAAACCAGCACAGAAAGCTGAGCAGATGAGATCAGTGCAGGCAGCATTTTGCTAGTGCCTCGCTCGCTACCCTAAAAGGCTACGAGCTATAGAATATCTCAATCTCACCTCTCCTTGATCTACTCCTCCAATCCATGGTGCCAGTTAACCCAAAAAGGCAGCCCTCCCTTGCCAGGCCATCATGTTTTCTTCTTTACTGCCCCTTTGACTCGTGACTTTACACACACACACACACACACCCTTTCTCTTTCCCTCTCCTCTCCTCTCCTCTCATCAGGCAGGTGCCATGACCCATCACGCATCATCATCATGCTCGTACTCTTATTCATATCACTGCCTGGTAGCTACACTTCTCATATACCATGCCATAACGTCCCCCCCCCCCCCTCTCTCTCTCTCTCTCTATATATATATATATATAAAGCCATTATCAAAACAAGTGGATAAAGAAGTAGCATTACTGTTTAAGCCCAGTAATCAATTAAAGGCTTGCTTCTTTTCATAATCCCTTGCGTGCCATGCTATCTATCCCCCCCCCCCCCCCCCAACTGGCTGTGTGAACATTATGATCATATGCGCCAATGTCCAATGTCCAATTGCATGGTTAATGCAAGCTCAACACAGCTAGCTAGCAGAAGAATAAAGGGGGGCCTGCTTTTGACATGCATCAGTGTCATTGTTTGTACACGGTCTAGCTAGGCAAGGCTTATAGTCATATCAAAGCCAAAGCTTCTACATGCATGCACTTGTTTAATGTTGTTAGAATATGCCCTCTCTTGAAAATGACTTCCAAGTACACAAATTTATCCATCCATGATATTAATATTATTGGCTCATATTTACCTATGCCAAGACAACGCAAATACAGCCATATTATATAGATCGTGGAACAATTTCATCCAAAAGAAGAACACCTAATTTTTTCATGTCTTAAATAAAATATTTATAAAATCTTTCATTCATATCCTCATCAATGTTCTTTTTTAAATGCATGCACATGGACAATCAAATGCAAGTGAAAGTAGTTTAGCGATCAAAATGCAGCTCGAATGATTGTATAGAAAGGAAATAAACATCATGAGAGAGAGAGAGAGAGGAGAGTTAAAACTAGATGGAAATTTCTTTTAGGAACACTTGACTCCATTGTCTTTCAGCCAAGTTCCTAGTCGACTATTATTCAAGGATTTGCTTATACATTGTCTAGTTTTTGAAAGCTTTGAGATTTGCCTAACAAGCAGAAAGCCTAAAAAAGTGCCATAGACTCAACATCGGTACATTAGAAATAAATACAAACTTTGTCTGAGATCCCAACCGCAAAAATCATACAGGCTGTCTTTGATAATTAAACCACCACTATTTCTTCTATAAAGTCATTTCTGAACCCAAAAGTTTCAGGCAACGGTAGCTAGTTATGGGAGAAGCTCAAGTTCAGTGCCTCGATGTAAACCTGCAAAAGCACAACTGCGCAGAAAAGGTCATGCAAGCTAACCACGGTGACTATGAAAAGCTTGGAGAATAAAACAGCGATGCTGATCTTGCCACGGTGACTATGAAAAGCTTGGAGAATAATACAGCGATGCTGATCTTGGATGACCAGATGAGTTTGATGCAGCCACGAAAGGATTCTGTTGCAACACGCTGGGACCTTCCGATGGACAACCCCACCTAACAGGACTCGTATTAACTAGCCTAGTGGCAGTTGCATGAAAGTTGCCATTGTGCAACAATGGTGTTCCACCAAGTGGAGGGTGGTCTTGTGACTGATAACAAGTAAAGGGATTCACATTACTCATGTTATAAACTGGGATGGTTGGAACGGAGATACCAGATGGAACTGCTTGTCTTTCCCTCCAGCCTTCATTGTATCTTGTAATGTCACTGATCACAACAGTTTGACTTTCAGGAACATCATCAATGATGATGATTTCTTTTACAGGATGAGCAGATGAATCTGCACGCTTGCACTGGCGGTCAGGAGTTTCTGTAGCTTTCTGCATAGTACACGTAGGAAACGCATCTAGTCTTCTCTTTAGCCTGTTCTGAGAACTTGAGAAATTATAATCATCTTTGCACTGTTGAGGCTTCATGGATGTCGTTACAAAACCACCATCATTTTGTTGGTCACAAAACATGCCTGCTGGTAACTGCGATGGTGCCCGGGGTAGCTTAGAATCAGTGTGGCTTCCAAAACTGTTGGACAACCCAACATCAAAACGTTGAACTGCTGTCTTGTAATATGGATCCCGACTAAAGATGGCAAAACCTTGAGGGGTGACGCGATGAAATGAATGACTGTCCTGATTCTGAATATTGCCAGGAGAGACTGCAGAAATTGTTGGAAAGTGAGGAGTTCGATTGATTGTTTGAGCACAAGGTTGGACCTGCCCAATTGGCATGGCTACATGATCATCTTTGTTGACCACCATTAAGTTCTTCCCCATCAATCTGAGTATAGGATTAGAAGCAGATGGACTAGCAGAATCACCATCTGCACGAGCTAAGGATCTCACTGCAGAATTATTGGGAGAGTCCTTCAAAGGAATAGGATCTCCGGGGGGCTTGATGAGTGGGAGAACCATCTTTTCAGATCCTGAAGCTGAGTAACTGTTCAGGGAAACTAATTCAGGCCTGACATCCAAATTAATCGGCATTGGGTTTGAATTGCAACCCATTTGCTTGCTAACAGAAGGAAATGTCATCGATGGCATTTTCCTCCGCCTTAGTAGCTGTGATTCTTGGTGATTTAGAGCAACACTCTCAGCAAACCTCTCCTTTCTTTGGCAACAGCATGGCTGATCATTTTTTAAGCCAAAAGATTCCTTCTCAATGGGGATCCCATCAAGTTTCACGTACTCTCCCAAGAAAGTAGCTCTTTCAACTCTTGTAGTTGCTGCTTGTGGAACTGCATCAGCATTCTGTGCCAAAGGTTCAACTCCAGCAGAAATTAAGCCTGACCTCATATTGTCTTGAAAAACATAATGTCCTGCTGATGATGGCGGTTCTGAATAATTGAAATCAGGTCTGCCAGCCATGGAGTTAGAGATGGTCGATGCTGCAGATAGGGGGGAATCTGATGAATCTCCATCAATCACATCATACTGATCTGGAGATGACTGAACCTGGCTACTAGTCAATGACGAGTTTCCTTGAAAATCTTCAGAGCCCATATCTCTAGGACTTGGCAAAAATGACCCCGGTGGTCCTGGAATCAGAATGGGATCAACCTCAGGAAAAGAGTCTACTTTCGCAGCTTCAGAATCCAATTCCACCACCCTCATATCAGCATTATGGCCCATCATGCCATTGCCAGCTTCAGCAGCAGAAAACATCCCTTGGTCGTGAACAAAACCTGGCTCAGTTGGACCAGTTGACCCATCATTTTGCCTTGAAAGTCCTTCATAATCTTCAATAGACCGAAGACATTTTGATGGGACCTTTGAAGAAACACCTAGCTCATAGAATCCAGTGTCAACGGATTTACTCGTACCAGAGGTGCTCGTCCTCCCATCCAAAGTCTTGGAAGATGGTTCAACAACAATGTCCTCATGTATTGGAACTTGTGTTCCAGGAGATTCTAGGGGATCAATTTTGCGCAAATAATCATCATCATCAAATCTACCTGAAGAATCTACATTTATCTCCTCATCATGACCATAGCGAGGTGTAGATTTTGAGCTCCTCAAAGACAAGGCTTCCAGCCTTTCAGAACTACATGACAATCTTTTTTCTTGCCCAGTTTCCCGGATGGAGCTTCCACCAAGAGACACCTCATCAGTTATTTCTTCTCTTTCAAGTACATTTTCTGTATGATCCTGCATCAAATCATACTGTTCATCAACCTCAGAATGCCTGCCCATTGCCTCTTCATCTATTTCTGTTGTCGAAGGCTCTTCAGACTTGTCAAGGGTTGACCATCTCCTAACTTCGCTGGGCCTGGATTCAGTCACAGAAGATTGGCTGCTGACAGACAGTACACTTTTCCTAAAGGAGCAGAATCTCAATGCTTTAGATACAACTGTACGAGAACTCCGGGATGATTTTGTGCTAGCAATGGGAGAGGTATCTGAATTATTACTTGTATCAGCATCAGTATAGATTGTCTTCTTGGTTAGTGAAGGGACCTTTATCCTGGGAGAGTCTGGAGGTCTTAGCAAACAGGTATCACGGATAGAAGTGCCATCTTTGCTCAACTTCATTGGTGGAAACAACTTATCCACTTTGCCATTAATCCTGTCTCTCACTGGGAGATTTGTTACCATCTTTCTTCCAGGAGAGTGCTCCATACTCTCATTTACTTGGTCTTTATGAAATGGCTTCTCCGTCCTCTCAATGTTTCTATGAGAAGATATTGGGTTATCAGACAAAATGACAGATTTCTTAGTGCGGCTCCTCTCTGAAAGACTATCATTCTCAACCAGCAAGTCTTGAGCCAAATGCCATTTACATCTCACAGGTTGATGATCCTCTTGAGTTGGAATCTTCTTTGGAAAACCTCTTCGTTTGGAGCAAATCCATGGTCTTAAAGTCCCGCCATCATTGGGATTGATTTGCTTCAACATCCGTTGTTCTTTCTCACAACTTTTCCCCTCTCCGTTAAATTCTTCTTGACCTCCAGAAATCTGTTTAACAGCAATATTGACAACCGTATATAACTGACATTAATGTTACTGACTTTGCAACAAAAGATGGTGTAAAATTTGTAAATTAAAGTACAGGATAATCACAAGAAATCTATAAAATATGTTATAAAAGGGCTTGAGGTGGAAAGATAGTGTTTTAGCAATTTTTCTGCACAATAATTCCATCCAGTTAACAAAAACACTTAACAGATGGACGCGACACAATATCAGCTGAAGCATCCAAGATGCATTTTGCCCCAAAACATAACATCATTAAGCTTCTCGATGGCATTAGAAAACAAAAGGAAAACTAACTGATCTATCACATACTCAAAATTCTCAAATTTCTTGGCTATTGAAAATGGACAAGGGTAGTCAGTGAGATGATTATATATAGTTTGGGAAGGGAAATAAGAATATGTAGTGCAAGCAAGAGACTGTACCTGAGCGCAAGGCGCCTTGTGGAAGAAAATCTTTTTGCTCTGAGAAGCAAGTCTCAGATACTTTTGATGCTTTTGTGCTAAGCGTTTTTTCTTTTTCTTTGAAATGTATTTGCTTGCTTTGCCTCCTTTCAAAGATTTCTTTGCTCCAATATCCTCCCTTCTTGCACCAATATCCTCGCTTACTTTTGCTACTGGTGGTGTATCAATAAACTGAGATAAAATCCTAACTTTGGTACCATCTGCATCAATATAAACTGGACCTACATCAGCAGCATCCTCAGGATGAATTGGGGACACCCTTTGCTTTTTCCCTTCATTAGGTGCGTCACTCTTCTCAGTCTCTTGAGCAGGCAAGCTTGACATGGTGGCCCAGCTCGTACCATTTCTTCGATCAAGGTCTTCTAACGTGCAATATTGAGCTGTAGCGTAAATATCCACCATCAACCGATTCTTTCTCGGCTTAATTCTATACCTTGTTGGCTTAGAATCTGATGTCCACTTGGGTGTTGACTCCACAGAAAGGCACTGATCAATGTGAGCATTCAAGGTGGTGTTTGATGAGGATGAGAAAGTTTTGCAAACAGGACAAACTTTTGAAGCCATTGTTTCTGATGTAGTAGTACAATTAGAAGCAATATCTTCAGCTGAGCTACGATCAGAGCTGCCACCAAATTTCACAATCAACCTGCACTTCTTAGCCAACGGCCTGGAGGTGCTTTCAGTCTTGTGGGTCACAGGAGCTTCAACTTCAACAGCGGCTTTGACCAAAGATTGAGTTTCTAATGGTGATCTAGGTTGCCTGTTATCAGGAACTGAGTTTATCTCACTTGTTGTTGTCGATGGGAAATCATTTTCTTCTCCAGATCTACATGAACTAATGTCTACACAGGATTCTGCTAGCTTGTTATTTAAATATTGAGCATCATCAGACGAGTCTAGCAGCACACGATTGTCCGGCCTAGAAGCCTCCTTGTCAAAATTGCTTCTTTTGCTGATGTTTTCCTTCTCAACTGAACTGGTTTCACCTGTACATCTCTTAAAGAACTGGTTTCTTACAGTATCATGAGGCTGAAATTTTGGCAACACGTCCTTCACGCCATGTTTCAAACAAAGTTGCAAATTGTTTTGAGAAAAAGGCCAGCTATTCTTGATATCCTTGCTCCTGGCTTTAAATACATAATCTCTGCAATGCAAACCACTGTTTCTGTTAGTATTAACTAAGATCAAGCTTTCTATAATAAGCTAAAAACATCAAATTATATATGTAAGCTATAACGATCTTATTATGTACATAAGAACTGGAACCCTTAATTATATCATATGTTAAAAACAACAAGTTCGCAAGGGAAAATCTGGTTCATGGAACTGGAAGTGAATCCCAAAACAGTAGGAAAACAGCCAAGCAAAATCCAAGGGAAGGCAAGATTCGAAAATCTAGTGACTGAGAAAAAGTCTGCAGGTTGCAGCATGATATGGCTAGAACAAGTACAGATTGTTTGTACAAAGTGACATGAAATCACAAGCAAAAATAATCAACAGAGATTAGAAGCAGTGAGTAATGACACAGAAAATCATTAAAAAACACAAACATATGAACCCCAAGAAGAAGCCTTCAATATGATCATTAAAAGCCAAGCGAGAAAAAAGTCTTCAGAGACCAAAATAGAGACAAGATGGGAGGTGTGCCCATGTTGAACTGAGCCATAAGGGGAACATGTAACTCTGGATCTGACCCAACAAAAGATCTTAGAGATCGATTAGCTGACTTTGATCAGATCACCACCATGAGAAAGGAAGAAACAGAAAGAGGAGGAGTCAGCTTAGCAAAGAAAAGCAAGAGAGCCACGACAAAAAATAAATAAATCAAATTAAAAAAAAAGAGTACTATTCATATCCCTGAAAGAAAGGATCAGATAAGAAGAATGAATTGTTTTACCTTATGGAGAAATTAGGAAGTGGGGTATGATGATGATGATGAAGAGAAGGGTTTGTGTTTGGCAGATTTACTACTACTACCTCTGACAAATTAGGAGAAGGAAGCTTATTATTAGTACTGGTGGGAAGCTGGTAAGCCCTCTCATCACTACTATTCAGCTGGGAAGAAGAACATGAGGGATCTGGTACTGGAGGGTTTTCAATGGATAACATCTGATGCTATTATTCTCTCTTCTTGTGCTGTTTCGGTAACAGTCACAAGCAGCAGCAACTTCAGCTTCTCCACAACTAATTCCAGTACTGCTGCCTTGCCTTATCTTTATCTTCTTAGTCTTCAGCATATATATAGCTAGTACCTAGTAGTATATCACTACAGCCCTTCTCTTTTTCTTTCTTTCTTCCACTTATAACTTGTAGTAGTAGAAGAAGTATTGCCTTTCTTTTTATCTTTCTCTCTCTTTCTATTTCAAAAAACCCCACCACCAAAGAACTCTCACCACATGCGATTGACCTCCACAGCCGCAACAACAACAGCAAAGACGCAAA
>Ga0325410_1009266_pt1 | contig 10537 bp, 7 predicted proteins | sample PopdelMetagenome_16_FD_206182 | JGI IMG/M metagenome (GOLD analysis project Ga0325410, IMG submission 206182) | Populus deltoides microbial communities from Bellville, Georgia, United States - Xylem-PdIQD-R3 | ecosystem: Host-associated > Plants > Phyllosphere > Stem > Wood/Secondary xylem...
ACATACCACCAAGTGCTCTTCAGCTGTATGAGCACTTGGTTGGGTATGCAAATTTATTACCAGTGGACTTAGCTGGGCAGGAAATTTGCTTTTTTATGTACTAGAATGCTATATATCATGACTTTAAAGAATACAGTATAGATTTATTCAGCAATCAGTGTATCCATCATCGATGTTGTATCAGTGTGAATAAATGAATCTAACATCACTAATTTCACTCGGCCAAAGCATCCAAACATGATGAATTATGATTATTTATACATAAATTTGAGGATGCAGCAACAGTTTGGATCATATCGTGAGGCTCCACGCGTAATATGCAATTTCCCGATCTTATTTGACAATCTGGATTGATTAGCAAACCAAACTGCAGTGTGTATAATGCAGAAGAATCAAATTTCAAATGTTCAAACTCCGAATGAACTTCACCAAAATCATCTTCTCCAACATCACCAAAGAGCACAGTTTTTGCTCCAAACCTTGCTGCCAATCTAACAAACTCTGATTGTTCTGACCAGATTAACTTTAATTGTTCACCCTGAAAGTGGTATGCATGGAGAGTTGAGTTTAGCAAAGCTATTTATGCTCAGTGAACTCACTCTAGAAGATCAAGAATGGCAGCCACCAGCTACTCACTAGCAGCCACCAGCCGCATTCATACTGCCACTAACCACCATCATTCACACTTCAAACTTTGATTTTTTCACAGTTAGCTTATGGTTATTAATTTTGTGTGGAAAATAAAAAGAGAAATACTAGAGAGAGAAAAAAGAGGGTGAGAGCATGAGTTTTTTTTTTCTTTAATATATGTAAAATTGTTTTTTTTTTTAATGAGAGAGAGAGAGCTTGTTTTATCTCATTTGAGTGTTTCTAAGCCACTATCAATATTTTCTCTTATTAATAATTGGTATCAGAGCCTGATTTGTCAAAAAACATAAGTGTTTTTAAGATACATCTGAATTTTCAAAGTTGTTCAAAACACAATTTGATCATTTCATGATGTAGGGTTCTTCATTACGAATCTAACGATGCAAATACCAGCCCTATTAGAGCTCGCGGTGAACCACACATGCAACCTGAAGATTCTGCCATGTTCACCATGCACAGTCCATACGTTACACAGAAGAAGACGAGTGGAGTTCATGCGTTAAACCATAATCAAGTTGAGCCGCGTCGCGTAATCCGGGCCTCCAAGCCATCTAATCGAGCTTATAGTTGAGTTGATCCGCTAGTCAGAGACTATTCCTGGATCAATACCAATGAACCATCCTAAGTCCAAAATCATTTTTTTTTTTACTAGTTCCACCTAGTTTTGACCCATTTCTAATCGAGTTAGATCGATTCTTTACTATTTGAACCAAAAAGATTTGAATCCAAACTTTATGAGGTGAATTTGAATCATTGCAAATGAAGTCCTCAAAATCTATTTTTGATTATCATACAAGAATTATGGTGATAGTCAATCAAATGAGAAGAAATGGAGAAGCCCCTACATATACTTGAATTACTGAGAAAATCTTAAGATCCATAGATCCAAGATTTGATTATGTTGTTGTGGCTATTAAAGAGTCCAAAGAATTGGACAAGTTAATAGTGGATTAGCTTCTAGGTTTTTTGCAAGCTCATGAACATAAGATTATGAAAAGAAGTAGGGATAAATCAATAAAGTATGCCTTGAAATCAAAATTATCCCTCAAAGAAGACAAATACGAACAAGAAAGGACTTCAACAAATGGATATACCACCAGAGGAAGAGGTTAACAAGGACGATGATGACTTCAATGATCTCAAGGAAAAAGATCTTGGAATACATGATTCAGAGGCAGAGGTGGTAGAAACACCACTAGAGGAGAACGAGGTCAGCAAGCATATACTCCTAGAGGAATAGGAGGTACTTACAATAAACATGACAAAAAGAATATTTAGTGTTATAGATGCAATTAGTTTGGGCATTGTAGCACTGAATGCTAAAAAAGCTGCATCAAAGGTACATGACAAGCTAATTATGCAGAGAAAAAGAACACTATAAGAGGTCTTACTACATTATTTGTCCAACGAGGATTAGGTGAGAACTAGTAGGATGTCTGGTATCTAGATTATAGAGCCAATAATCACATATGTGGACAACAAGAGTTGTTTGTTGATCTAGATGAGACTGTGCAAGGACAAATTACTTTTAAACATACTTTAAAAGTTCTAATAAAAGGTAAAGACAACATCTCAATCAAGTAAGAATGGAGGTCATAACTACATCGCAGATGTTTACTATATTTTAGTCATAAAGCACAAAATGTTGAGTTTGGGCCAACTTCTAAAGAAAAGTTATATTCTTTACATGAATGATTATCATCTTACAGTCAAGAATGACAATGAGAGATTAATTATCTATGTGAAGATGTCCAAAAATAGGATGTTTCCTTTAAACATTCAATATGATATAACAAAGTGTTTGAGAGTCGTCACCAATAATGAAATGTGGTCCTGACATCTAAGACTTGAACATCTAAATTTCACAAGTTTGAAGATGCTAGCAAGTAAGAAAATAATCAAAGGCATGCCTCATATTGATCATCCAAAGGAAGCATGTGAGAGTTCCTCAGCAAGCATCATGAAACTAGTTTTGCCAAAGAGGTTAATTGAAAAGTAAAGAAACCAGTGGAGTTAATGCATACTGACGTGTATGGTCCCATAAAGCTAATGTAACTAGACATAATAAATACTTCCTCACTTTCGTTGATGACTATAACAGTTTGATATGGGTATACTTTATAAAGAGAAAGTCAAAAGTGTTATTTTTTAAAAGAGTATAAAGCAATTATTGAAAAACAGAGTGGCTATAACATCAGAAACTTGAGATCTAATCAAGGTGGAGAATATACATCAAATGACTCTAAAGTTTTATGTAAACAACAAGGCATTGACAACATTAACATATACACCACAACTGAATGGTGTTGTTGAGATAAATAATCAAACTATTCTTGATATGGCAAGATGCTTACTTAAAGCAAAGAAATTGCCCAAACAATATTGGGCCGGAGTTATATCATGTGTAATGTATCTATTGTCAATGCCTAACCAGAAGTCTGTAGGTTGTCTCTCTAGAAAAACAATGGAGTGGTCACAAAACAAGTGGTACTCATCTTCAAGTCTTTTTTTATGTGGCTTATGCAAAGATCCAGAGGCAAGAATGACCAAACATGATGATAAAAATGAGAAATGCATCTTTGTCGGATATGGTGATAGAAAGATGGAATTCAAGTTGTATAATCTCATCACAAAAAAGGTCATTATGAGTAGAGATGTTATCTTAAAAAAGATATAACTTGGCAATGAAATGAGGATCAAGAATAAATCAAATGGATCGATACTGATATGATCCTTGAAGATAAAGAAAAAGTATCAACAGTACTTACAAAAAGTCTGATAGTATCAGCAGATGAGCCATAAACTTTGATACACATATTCCTTGTATTCAATAAAAGAAACACATTAATATTAGGATCACCACCACCACCACTATCAGCATCCTTATTAGAAGAACCAAAAAGGATGAGAAACTTGAAAGATTTGTATGATGCCACTAAATTCATTAAAGATACGAATCTGTTTTGTTTCTTCATAGACAATGACTCACTTAGCTTCAATGAAGCTAACAGAAAAGAAATGGATAGAAGCAATAGATGGAGAAATACATGCTATTGAAAAGAATGATACCTAGAAGCTGATTGATCTACCAAAAGGCAAGAAAAAAATTGGTGTCAAATGAGTTTATAAGACAAAAAAATGCAAAATGCAAAGTACAAAGGTACAAAACAAGATTGGTGGTAAAAGACTACAAGCAGCGAAAATGTATTGATTATGGAGAAGTATTTACTCATATAGCTTGGCTAGATATAACCACACTAATAATCTCACTAGCTGCATAATATAGATAAAATATCTATCAACTTGATATGAAGCCAACATTTCTAAATGGCTTCTTAGAAGAAGAGATCTATATTGAACAACCACTTTGATACATTGAAGCTAGTAATGAAAATAAAGTATACAAGTTGAAGAAAGCTGTATATAGCTTGAAGCAAGTTATGCATGCTTGAAATACCAGAATTGACAGGTATTTCTAAAAAAAAATGAATTTAAAAAGTGTCCATATGAACACGCAATGTATATGAAGAAATTTTTTTATGGAAGTACACTATCTGCATGCTTATATGTCGATGATCTGATTTTCATCGGCAATAATCCTACCATGTTTAAGGATTTAAAAAACATATGGTACATGAGTTTGAGATGACAAACATTGGTTTGATGATATACTTTCTTGACCTAGAAGTGATACATAAAGAAGATGAGATTTTTTGTATCCCAAAGTGGTTATGCCAAAGACATTCTTAAGAAGTTCAAGATGAAAAACTGCAATCCGAGTTGAGAGTGGATTGGAATCGAGGAAGAGTAAAGTATGAAATGTATCTAACCTACTTTAAAAGCTTAGTAGAAAGCTTGAGGTACTTGATATGTACCAAACTGGATATACTATATGGAGTAAGACTTATCAGCAAATATATAGAGACACTAGATTAGTCTCACTTGAATGTAGCAAAAAGAATTTTCTGCTTCATCAAAGGAATGATGAATGAAAGTATGTTCTATACTTTAAGTAAAAACTTCAACCTTACTAGCTACTCAAATAATGATTATGGTAGAGAACTTGATGAAAGGAAAAGCACAACATAATTTATCTTTTTTATGGGAGATACATCTTTCACATGGTCATCCAAGAAGCAATTAATAGTGATTTTATCAAGTTGTGAAGCCGAGTATATTGCTGCCAACTCAGTTGTGTGCCATTTAATATGGTTAAGGAATATGCTGAAACATTTGGGATTTCCTTAACAAAATCATACGAAGATTTATATTGATAATTGGTTAGCGATTGTATTGGCAAAAAACCCAGTATATCATGAAAGAAGTAATAACATCAATACACGTCATTATTTTATCCAAGAGCATAAGAAGAACAAATAAGTTGAATTGATATCTTGCAAAATAAATGATTAAGTTACAAATATTTTTACAAATCCATTGAAGGGTGAGCTATTTACCATATTGAAGTTCATGCTTGGAATAACATCCCTCGATTGAGTTTAAGGCATGGAATTTGTTGTAGTAAACTCACTCTAGAAGGTCAAGAATGACAACCACCAATCATTAACTAGCAGCTACCAGCCACCTTCACACTACCACTAACCAACATCATTCACACTTAAAACTTTGATTTTTTTCATGTTGTCATTTTGTGTATAAATAGGCAGCTAGCTTATGGTTATTTTGTGTGGAAAATAAAGAGAAAAACATTAGAAAGAAGAAAAGGATGAGAGTTTGAGAGTGTTTTTTATATAAAATAGCTTGTTTTATCTTCTTTAAGTGTTTCTAAGCCATTATTGATAGTTTCTCCCACCAACAATTTAAACACTTTAAATATAAAATAAATTTCATCCTCAAATTAACATGATATATAAAAATCACTCCAAAGAAAACTATAGTAACATGTGATTATCAATGTACAAAACTGGTCTCTTCGAAGGAATTCCTTTAAATCCCTTCACAATCTTCCCGTGTTCTAAAGTTAACAGTATTATACGGCTTGTAACAATCATAAGCAACCTAAAACATGATAGTTATAAGAATAATTTGATTCCACCACATTTAGCTTTGGCCTTGGGTACTAACCACCGGTTACAGTGACAACTAAAGTATTTCTTCTCTGATGGATAAAAATAACTTTGCTAGGAAACATAAATTATATCTCAGCTATAAATTGGCGAAGTTACAAGAATTTTGTTCTTGTCCTAGTGATAGGAAATATTAATGGTATTTTTAAGACAGTAAAGAGGCTATTTACTTGATTCACATATTTTTATTTTAAATTCTGAAGGGGTTAGAAGTGTCAAAAAATCATCTTAACCTAAAAACTTAACCATCTCCGGGTTACATCAAATTGTCTAGGAATGATGCTATTTGGACCACGTCAATAGCTATCCACTACTTAGGAAGACAAACCTATTTTATTTTGAGAACAAGTGCAACTATTTTATTTTGAGAATAAGTCCCACTTTAATTGAGAATTGATTCAGGAAAAAACAGGAAAGATCTTTTCTCTTTGAATCCATGTGGGTTGGGGAAGAAAGTTGTGAGGAAACAACGATGAAGGTGTGTGGCAAAATCATCCTAGATCATATATATTAACTTCTACTTCCTGGATTTTAGCTTCTTGCTTGCGTTGCAGAATTAAAAGAATGGAATAAGAGTACTTTTGGCAACATTGCTAGACAGATTTGTGATTTAAAGAAGCGTCCAAAGGATTTGCAGTAACTATTATAATCAGAATATAATGTACTTAAATAGGAAAACATTGAGAGGGAATTTAGAGGATTTATTGCGAAAAGAGGAGATGATGTGGTCAAGGGTGGAGGTATTTAAAAGGCTGAGGTGGGCTATAGCCCAGGTGGAAAAAAAGTCATAAAAATCCACAGTTACTAAAGAAGCATGCATACTTTCAAGAACAAAAGCTAGGAAATAAAATATCCATTAAGTTCGGTTTTAGCAAACCAAAAGGAAAATGAAGTTCTATCATATTTTTTGTAGACCACTAAATTATTTTTATAATTATTTTTAACAAAAATTTCATCTATCTCGTATAGTAAACTTAAAAAAAAAAACAACTTAATTTTCCCCGTTTGTTTGCAGGAAAGTAGTTTCCTTTTGGAAAGTGGTTTTCTTGGAAAGTAAATTATTTTTCGATATTTGGTAGTGTCATGGAAAGTAAGTTGGAAAACACTTTCTAGTGTTTAGTTATGTTATGGAAAATGAATTGGAAAATAGTTTATTGATGTTTTATTTTTTTTTTCAAGTTTATTAAAATAATAAGGAACAAATCTTACAAATTAAAAAGTTGAATGAGAATGAAATTGAAAAAAATCTAATTTCAAAAATTATCTCAAATAAAATAAATAATAATTAAAATAATAGAGATCAAATCTAACAGATAAAAAAATTGAAAGATAATGAAATTAAAATAATAATATTACAATTTCATAAATTATTTTAAATAAAATAAGTAACAATCAAAAGAATGATGACCAAATTTGATAGATAAAAAATTTCAATTTAAAAAATAATAAGAGAAAAGTAAATAACAATCATAAAAATAAAGACCAAAATTAATATAAAAATCAAATTAAATCAAATTTTAAGGGTTGAATTTGAAAAAAAAAGATTCAAACAAAATATATAGCAATCAAAAGTTTGAGGATCAAATTTGACATAATCAGCAAATAATATGATATTTTTAATTTTTTCACAACTTCTGGAAAGTGTTTTCCACCTAAAATAAAAAGAAAACACTTTCCTAGAAATTAAACCAAATTTTTCTTTGACAGGAAAGTGTTTTCCGTTGACCGGAAAGTGTTTATCGTTGACCAATTTTTCTAATAGCAAACAAAGACAGGAAAGTTTGGAAAGTGATTTTCCGGAAATCACTTTCCGGGAAACAAACGCACCCTTTGAGTTTTTTCTCATACCTAGTATAGCTTAATTTTTTTTCTTCATATTAACATAGTTGAAGTGGTTGCGCAAATCTAATCCACGCACCTTGAGACTCACATATATCAAATATAAAATTGAGGGATAAAATGAATATATGGATAAAATTTTTTTTTTTACTTTTTTGACATGTGAGACCGATATCTCAAGTTGAGATATTGAGACTTATGCAATTGAAGAATATATATATATATATATATATATATATATATATATATATATATATATTAAAATATTAAAAATACCAAATAACCCTTCAATAATTAATTTAATTATAAGTTGCCTTCTTTAACTAGATTTTCACCCTAATATGTCATGAGTTGGATTTTTTTTTCTGACCTTTAAAAAATGTAATAATCTTTGAAAGTAAAAAACTCAATGCACTTTTAAAATATTGAATTAATGATATATTTATTTTAAAAAATAATTGAGACGGTAACACACTGGATCGACCTGGACTAAATATTGTTAACTTGTAAAACTCGTGATTCAGAGCACGAGACTGTGAAAACCCCATGAAACCCAAATTGAAATAAAATAAAGAGCCCAATTTCAATCAACCAAATATTAAAAGTTCAAAATAAAAAAAAAATTATTCAATTAAAAAAAGCAACTAGATTTAACAAAGAATAAGAAATAAAAAGACCTGAGATAACCCCGATTATTTTTAAAATTGTTAAAAAAATCCTATAGAAAACAAATAAAAAAATTTAATAGAGCTCTATCTCTAATTAAATTAAATATTGAAGGATGAAACTGGAAAAAAAAACATAAGCCTAAGAAAAATAAACCTAGACGAATCTCCTAAACCTAGGTTAATGTCCCAAATTCTCAACTAGTTAAATCCTAGATTTAGGCTCAACCAAGAAGCCCAGATCAATGTTAAAGTATGAATTCAGAAATATATATATATATATCAATTTTAAAAACTTGCCAAGGTAAAAAAATATAACAATAAAAAATGGAGGATAAAATCGCAAAAAAAAATCTCAAATAAAATAAATAGTAATTAAAAAAACAAGAATCAAATCTAATAAATTAAAAAATTAAAAGGGTATGAAATTGAAAACAAATTTTAATTTTATAAAATAATTCAAATGAAAAAAATATAAATTGTACTTAGCTCTGCTATAGAACTTAAGGACAACTTTAAATCATTTAAAGCTGATGCTATTTACAAGCTTGCCGAGAAATTTTATCTTGAATATTTCAATGAACAAGAGATGTATTATTTGAGATCTCAGCTAGAGTATTATCAGATTGGTGTGATTCATCATAAGAGTTTTCAGAATATATCTACCATTTCTGAATTATGTCGAGGATTAGCTAAAACAAATAAGTCATAAAATTATCATTTGATTGACAAGTTGATTCATCTTATTTTAATTTTGCATGTTTCCATTGTCACTACAGAGCGGACATTTTCAGCTATGAAACATATTAAAATTGTGCTTCGCAATAAAATGGAAGATGAGTTCTTAACGGATTCTATAATGATTTATATTAAACGAGAGCTTGTTGAAAATATTGATTCGGATTCGATCATAAATGAAGTCAATTCTACAAAACATCGAAGGGTGCAACCTTGATAGTATATTTTATTTTTATTTTTATTTTTATGTACTTCAAATTTTACTTTTTTATATATTTTGTGTTATGTATTTGGATTTCAAACTTTATTGTTACCTTGATAAATATATATATATATATATATATATATATATTAATAATTAATCTTAAAATATAATTTATATATATTATATCCCAAGATAAAAACAATTCCTAGCTTCTCCCTTGGATGTGGTGCCAAAGATCACGGGTAGCTTGGCTAGGAGAGGGGCACAAGAACATCTTTTTCCCTTACTAGAGCCTCAAATAGACAGAGCGGAACAGAATAATGTGACTCGTCAAGAATTCACATAGAGACTGAGCAGAGAAAGAGGACGAGATGACAGGTGCATTGGAGGACTATTTTAATAATCTTTTTACATTTTCAAGGCCTGATAATCTAGAGAGAGTGATAGATGCAATGGAAACAAGGGTGACAAGAGATATGTATAATTTGCTTACAAGGAAATTCTCACAAGAGGAGGTCCTTGTTGTAGCTCTTCACCAAAGCATCTGATACTGAAGGTCATTTAGCTCTTAAACTAAACATGAGCAAAGCATATGATAGAGTAGAATGGTCCTTTTTAGAAGCTGCAATGTTGAAGGTGGCTTTTCATTATGATTGGGTATCTTTGATTATGAATTGTGTAACTACTGTATCCTATGCTGTTCTGCTTAACGAGTCTGTAGGGAAAACTTTTTCACCATCGAGGGGACTGGGGCAGGGGGATCCACCCTCTCCATATCTTCTTCCTCCTTTGTGTAGAAGGTTTTTCGGCACTAATCAGAAAGGCAGAACATGAAGGGAGATTGCATGGAGTTGCCATATGCAGACAAGCATCGACAGTTCCTCTCTTTTTGTTTGGCGAATGATAGTCTTCTTTTTGCAAGAGCCACGGTTCAAGAAACTGATACGATCGGTCAAACTTTGCAGTGCTATAAGGAGGTTTCAGGCCAGAGGATTAATTTTGATAAGTCAGCTCTCTCATATAGCCGAAATGTGCCACGATCTCAATGAACTTTAATCCAAGGGAGGATGCAAGTAAAGACAGTTGTGAGTAATGAAAATACTGTCAGTATAATGAGAAAACAAGAATTTCAAGTGAGCTTTTGTTTTTGGAAAAACTGCCCCTGTCAGTTCCCTGCTTTGCTTCTTATACGTGGGTGTTTTTCTATACATGGAGTCTAATTGATTCTTGATATTCAGCATCTATACATGGGAAGATAATCTCTACAACTGATATTAATAGAGTCCTAAATTGTATAAGTGTCTAAATTACATACGGTAACATCCCCCCTCAAATTGATGCTGGTAAGTCAACCA
>Ga0325410_1009276_pt1 | contig 10530 bp, 3 predicted proteins | sample PopdelMetagenome_16_FD_206182 | JGI IMG/M metagenome (GOLD analysis project Ga0325410, IMG submission 206182) | Populus deltoides microbial communities from Bellville, Georgia, United States - Xylem-PdIQD-R3 | ecosystem: Host-associated > Plants > Phyllosphere > Stem > Wood/Secondary xylem...
ACACGCGGTTCTACAAAGATCAATTGTTTATAATTAATTGAGTTCGTTCTAATATCTAAATTAATTAGGCCTATAATTAAACTGTGTTTCAGAAATTTATTTTTAGTTATTTTACTTTTTTTTTTATTTAGTTTAAAAATTATAATGTTAGTTGGATACTCATTCCATCAATACACTGTCTACATTTAAACTTTATCAATACACACTCAAAAGGATCCTTGGCAGTGTTGTGTGAAAGTTTTTGAGCCTGGTGGGTGAGCAGCAGCCATCACGCATCGATCACAATGATCATACACAACTAAGTCGAGACAGTACTTGAGATCAAAAGAAAGACATAAAGACAACAATTCAATCCCAATGCTTTTGGTCTTTCTCAATTTTTTAGGTGTGGTATGTGGTTAAGTCAATAAAACGCATCCCTGTATATGGTTATGTAACTAGATTGATGATGAGTGTTGTAATGTGATTGCAACATTTTTTTTTAATATAAAAAAACATTTAGTTATTGTTATTATATTTAAGAAAAACAAGAAAAAAATGTTACTCGAGTTATAAGACCTCGTGGAGTTCAATAAGCTTGCATCATTTAATTATATGAAAAATAAAATAGGTAACCGCAATAAATAAAATAAATTAAACAAAAAAAATAATACTAATCATGATAGTCTACATAAAAAAAAACTCGATCTTGTCAATATTTTTATAACAAAGTAAAAATTAAATAGAATTTAATAAAGTAATATCTAAAATAAATTTTCAATTCGTCTAAGAATAAAAAAAATTGAAATAACCCCATAGAAAATAAATGAAAAAAAATATGAAGCTCAATTTCCAACTAACTTTATGTAGACAGATGAAATTAAAAAAAATCAATTTAAAATAAAATGAAAAAAAAGACATGAGTTAACTTAGGTTAACTTGCAAAACCTATAACTTAGATCATAAGATCATGATAACAATATTAAAAAGAAATAAAATAAAATTACAAAGCTTAATCCCCAACCAACTTTGTATAGAAGGATGAAATTTAAAAAAGGATAAAAAATTCTAAGATCAACTCGGATTAACTTTCCAAACTCATAACACAAATCATGAGACTGAGATTACCTTATAGAAGGTAAATAAAAAAAATTACGAAACTCAATTCTCAACCAACCCAATGTAGAAAATGAAAATGAGAAAAATAAATTTAATTAAAAACAAAGTCCGAAAACAAAATAAATAGTAACCGAAAAAATAAGGACCAAATTTATCATAAAAACCAAAATAACAATCTACCTTTCTTTATAATCATCATGCGTTGCCTCCCACGAAGGCACTTGCAAAGACGCTTTGAACTCCACCATGGAAGGAGGAATTCTAAGATAGGAGGAAGCTGGAAAGGCTGCCACAGTGTGGCGGCTTCCATCACATGTTGGTGCATGTGTTGCATGCGCTAGTCAATTTCTCCTTGCTCATTCATTTTTTCCCTGGTCTTGCAAAATTAGGATGAACACTTGTTTGAGTTTTGAATTTGATCTTTGAAGCCTATAGAAAGGAAAGCGAAAAAAAAGCATGAAGATCAATTCTCAATCAGTCAAATGCTGAATGATGAAATTGAGATAAAAATCATCGAACTGACTATTAAAGGCAACACGGTCTTTTCACAAAGTTCATTAGTTATTATCATATTGATTGGGGATAACTCGGTCATTTTACTTTTCTAAAGCACAATAAAATGACTAACATACTGTGAAAAGAACATTTTAAAACTATAATTTGGAGGTTTTTTGGTATTTTCAACCTATAGTTTTTTAGTTATAATCAAGTTGATTGAGGGGTAATTTGATATGTTCATAAATATCAAATAAAATTAAAAAACCAAAAGTTGCTAGTGCATGCATGCGCCACTATTTGAGAGGCATCTGCGATCTTCAAGCGATGCCTTACGGTGTCCCTTGATGACCAAGAATTCCTTTTTTTAATGTCATTAGAATCGTTGTGGCATCTTCTTCTTGTTAGGAAGGGCGTGGCAGAAATAATAGGGCGCTTTGTCACTGATGATACTTTTTTTCCCCTATTTTCTCTTTTCTCTCCTTGAAATTCACGTGGGGCATTTAAAAGTTCAAAGGTGTCCTCTTATTTATTGAGATTTCAACTTTGATTTATAATTTTTTAATTTATAATTTTTGTTCTTAGCTCTTTTATAAAATTTTGATTTGTGTTCAATTTCATCTTTTAATCCCAAATTGTGATATGTTATTTTTACCAATTTGATCCTTATTCTTTTGATTGTTTATTTTGGTCCTTTATTAAATTGATTTTTCTTTTCATCACCCTTCAATCAAAAAATTTTAGTTTCCTCTAATTTATTTTTTATTTCACTTTTGATTCTCATTCTTTTAAGTGTTATTTTTTGTTTTGGATCCTTTTGTATAATTAATATTTTTTTTGCAATTTCATCATTTAATATGATTGGTTGAAAATTAAGCTTTATAATTTTTTTTTTCAGATATGGTGTTTTCGATCTAATGACCTATGTCATGTGTTTAAAAATTTAACGTTGGCTAACATAGTTTTTTGTTTTTTTTTACTTATTTTTTTTTTAATTTCAACATTCGACATTGGTTTTTTTAGAAGGGCCTTTTGAATTTCTTTGTTTTTTTTTTTTTTTCTATTGTGTGTTATCCTAATGTCATAACTTGGATTATGATTTTGGCGGGTTAACCTAGGTTGGCTTAACCCTTATTACCAGGTTTTTTAAGCTAAGTCGAGTTGAATCAGGCTTTTTGTCCTTTGTTTTACCCAATTTTATCCATCTTGTCAATATTTTTATAATCTTATTTTATAACAAAGTACGTAAAAATTAAATAGAATTTAATAAAATAATATCTAAAATAAATTTTCAATTTGTCTAAGAATAAAAAAAATTGAAATAACCGCATAGAAAATAAATGAAAAAAAATATGAATCTTAATTTCCAACTAACCTTATGTAGACAGATGAAATTAAAAAAAAATCAATTTAAAATAAAATGAAAAAAAAAGACATGAGTTAACCTAGGTTAACTCACAAAACCTATAACTTAGATCATGAGATTATGATAATCATATTAAAAAGAAATAAAATAAAATTACAAAGCTTAATCCCCAACCAACCTTGTATAGAAGGATGAAATTAAAAAAATTAATTTAAAAAAGGACAAAAAATTCCAAGATCAACTCGGGTTAACTTTCTAAACTCATAACACAAATCATGAGACTGAGATTACCCTATAGAAGGTAAATAAAAAAAATCACGAAACCCAATTCTCAACCAACCCAATGTAGATAATGAAAATGAGAAAAATAAATTTAATTAAAAACAAAGTCCGAAAACAAAACAAATAGTAACTGAAAAAATAAGGACCAAATTTATCATAAAAACCAAAATAACAATCTACCTTTCTTTACAATCATCATGCGCGGCCTCCCACAAAGGCACTTGCAAAGATGCTTTGAACTCCACCAAGTAAGGAGGAATTCTAAGATAGGAGGAAGCTGGAAGGGCTGCCATAGTGCGGCAGCTTCCATCACATGTTGGTGCATGTGTTACATGCGCTAGTCAATTTCTCCTTGCTCATTTGCTCATTCATGTTTTCCCTGGTCTTGCAAAATCAGGATGAACACTTGTTTGAGTTTTGAATTTAATCTTTGAAGCCTATAGAAAGGAAAGCGAAAAAAAAAGCATGAAGATCAATTCTCAATCAGTCAAATGCTGAATGATGAAATTGAGATAAAAATCATTGAACTGACTATTAAAGGCAACACGGTCTTTTCACAAAGTTCATTAGTTATTATTATATTGATTGGGGATAACTCGGTCATTTTACTTTTCTAAAGCACAATAAAATGACTAACATACCGTGAAAATAACATTTTAAAACTATCATTCGGAGGTTTTTTGGTATTTTCAACCCAAATTTTTTTAGTTACAATCAAGTTGATTGAGGGGTAATTTGATATGTTCATAAATATCAAATAAAATTAAAAAACCAAAAGTTGCTAGTGCATGCATGCGCCACCATTTGAGAGGCGTCTGCGGTCTTCAAGCGATGCCTTACGGTGTCCCCTGATGATCAAGAATTCCTTTTTTTAATGTCATTGGAATCGTTGTGGCATCTTCTTCTTGTTGGGAAGGGTGTGGCAGAAATGATAGGGCGCTTTGTCGCCGATGATACTTTTTTTCCCCTCTTTTCTCTTTCCTCTAGTTGAAATTCACATGGGGCATTCAAAAGTTCAAAGGTGTCTTATTTATTGAGATTTCAACTTTGATTCATATTGTTTTAATTTTTGTTCTTAGCTCTTTTATAAAATTTTGATTTGTGTTCAATTTCATCTTTTAATCCCAAATTATGATATGTTATTTTTACCAATTTGATTTTTATTCTTTTGATTGTTTATTTTGGTCCTTTTATTAAATTGATTTTTCTTTTCATCACCCTTAAATCAAAAATTTGTAGTTGTCCTCTAATTTATTTTTTATTTCACTTTTGATTCTCATTCTTTTAAGTGTTATTTTTTGTTTTGGATCCTTTTGTATAATTAATATTTTTTTGCAATTTCATCATTCAATAAGATTGGTTGAAAATTGAGCTTTATAATTTTTTTTTAGATATGGTGTTTTCGATCTAATGACCTATGTCATGGGTTTAAAATTTAATATAGGCTAACATAGTTTTTTGTTTTTTTTACTTATTTTCTTTTTTAATGTTAACATTCGACATTGGTTTTTTTAGAAGGGCCTTTTGAATTTCTTTGTTTTTTTTTTTCTATTGTGTGTTATCCTAATCTCATGACTTGGATCGTGATTTTGGCGGGTTAACCTAGGTTGGCTTAACTCTTATTACCAGGTTTCTTAAGCTAACTCGAGTTGAATCAGGCTTTTTGTCCTTTGTTTTACCCAATTTTATCCTTCCGTATTTAATTAGCTAAGAATTATATCCTAATATTTTTCAAGGTTATCATGATCATTTTTTTTATTTAATTCATTCATTGTCATTATCTATTTTTATCATCTAATTAAAATAAAACCAACTTATTTGACACCATCAGGTATATGACCCAAGCCTTATATTTTTCTTCCTCTTTAAAATATAAATGCAAGACATTAACATATAATAAGAATCCAACCCCCTGATATAATGCAGGTCCACGTCTAGTGTTCAGTAATTTGAGACGGTTAACCTTTAGGAAGAACACCTAGTTGATAAGTTGGTGTATTGCTCATGTTGTCACGCAAAGTTAAGGTTGTAAGAAAAATCTTTTCTTGGGAATTCACCAACGCAGACGGTCCGATTATAAAAACACAGTAAATGAAAGACTAGAACTAAAACTAAGATCTAAAAACCGAAAACACATGACCATTTCCATAATCTTAGAAATACTTGTTGGGGAGGATGTGGAAGCCGGTGGGAGTGCGCGTCTGTTAAAGAATCATTCATACAAGTTTAGTCAAGTGGAATGCAACATGCCATTGTTATAATATTTCCCTGTTTTAATTTTCTCGAAAGAGTTACCAAACACATGAAGTTCCTTGAGAGTTTTTATTTAAACCTTGCAATGGGGACAACAACGACTCGACGGGGTTGAGTGACGGTAATGATTCCAGATTTGGTGCAACCTCCGTGGTGAAGCATTGAGAGAGATGAGCACTCTTTCCAGAACCAGACTTTCCGATTATAACTATTAACTACCACCGGGTTTTTTTTTCTTATTCTCTTCAGATTGCACTGAAGGCAAAGGATTCACCATTTACCGCAGTGCAGACCTGTAATTATTATTCTTAGTTATGGCCAAGCAAATATATATTTATATAAAGAAACAATATCGAGAGAAGTTGTGATGGCAATGAGATTTTTACTTTGATAAATGTAATTTGGACCAGAAACAACTAGAAATTGCACATGAAATGAACTAACAAGACTTTCCTGTCCCTCTTGCGCAAGTTAGAATGCATTTGTTTTGAAATTTATTAGTTATTTTTGTTTCGATTTTTAGGTTTGTGTAATTGGGAAAAAGAAGTTTGAATTCTAATTTTAGTTTAATTTGTTGAGTTTTTTTTTTTATCATGGATTTGAAAATTAAAAAAAATATATTTAAACATGAAGAGAAAAGGATGTAAAAATTATAAGGGTATTTTGGTTATTAAAACAATTATACTGACAAACTTGTAATATTTTAGACTTTTTTTGTTTACCAATTTCATAGGTTTCTAATTTAATATATAAAGTGAAATCAATTATATAAATAATAAAATATAAAATGCAACTTTCAAAAGTATATAGGGAAAGTGTTACCTGAAAAGCTTTCACTATTTGTGTTTTTCTATTACTATTAAGAAGGCGTTTGTTTACGCGGTAGCTTCTGCTTTTAAAGCTCACCGTGTAAACATTACGTTTGGTAACATAAAAACTCACTTGCTTTTCATGTGGGACCCATGGACATTTTTGGTGAAACACCGTTTCGTGAGAAGCAGCTGGGGGCTGCTTCTCACGTCTGCAGGTGAATTATATTCACCTGGGTGTCCAGCTAAATATAAATCACCTTGGCACTGTTCACGTGAACAGTGCCAGGTGAATATCTACTTACTTTAAAAAAATATATTTTACTCGAAAAACTAGTGTTTAATATTATTTAGTAACACTACATAAATTAAAAGGGAGATCAATTGATGACGTAACATTTACAGAATTTGATCGCAAGCCCAATTATGTTCTTGCCGGGTCCGACCCAATTAAAAAAATTCAGTTTTTATTTTTATTTGTAATTGTGTTTTATTCAAAAAATTAGAAGGAGATCGTTTGATGACATAACAAAAAATTCAGTTTTTGTTGTTACGCACTTAAAAAACCATGGAAAATATAGTCCTTGTTGGATATATTTCGTACGTGATGAAATTGCACATAGTTTAATGGAATAATAAAAAATATTTGATATCAATATTATTTATTTCATAATGTAATAACAGTAGTTAAATCTACAATATTTAAATTAAAAACCATCAATATATATATATATATATATATATATATATATATATATATATTATTTTATAACCTCAATTTGAAAAGCATTCTTTTAACCAAACACATTAAACTACCTTTTCTTCAACCTCAATTTCAACCATAGTTTTAACCAAACACTTATTTTTTCAAACCAACCTCAACTAAAAGTACTTTTTATAAAACAACTTTTTTTAAACCACAACCACAACAGCTACCGCAATACCAAACACACTCTAAGACTAACTATTTTATCAACAAGTAAAAAAATTAAATCTTAAGGAGTTAAATGATTAAAGTTAAACAATTTCAAAATGAAAACAATTAATATATAATGCACACTCCTATTATATGCATATTCAATAAACAACAAGTAATTTTTCTGATTTTTTAAATTTTTTTGAATGATAGTTCTTCACAATATAGTTAAAATATTATTTACTATTTCAGTTTGATCATCTATTTGTGGATGACAAGTAATAGAAAATAACAATTTTGTTCCTAACTTACCCCACAAAACCTTCCAAAAACAACTAAGAAACTTAACATCACGATCAGAAACAATGCTTGTAAAAACTTGTGAAGCCGAATTATCTCTCTAATGAATAAGTTTGCTATTTTAGTTGTATCATCAATTTTAAGATAAGATATAAAATGTGTTATCCTACAAAACCTAACTGCAACCACAAAAATAGAATCCCTACCCGCTTTGACAGAGGAATACCTAAAACTACCAAAATAATAAAATAAAAGTTCTTACATAGTAGCTTCTGAACCTTATTGCAAGGCCTTCTCAATGTCCGATTGACCTAAAATTTGAATCCAATATAGAAAAGGCCTCTGAAATCTTATGGTAAAATTTTAGTGTGATTCAACAATCAAATAAAAAAATCATGTTTGTTAGAGTAAAACTATGCATTAGAAAATATAAGCCGCTAACAGCCTAAATTAATTAGCCAATGAAGTATATGGATTAAACTCTTCTTGTACATAGATTAAATTGAATAAGGTAGATCATTACTTATTGAATATATAGCCTTCTTTAAATTCACATTGGCCTAAATACTCTAAATAGACCTATTAAATGCATATTTTAGTGTTTTTGCCCTTGATATTGTAATTGATCAATTTGGGACTTCTAATTGATTCTTTGGTTTAGTTTGGATCATATTAATGTTGATGCATCATATTGTGAGGAAGACGGGCATATTGTTATTAGTTATTCCAGATAGGAATTTATCATGTATGCAAGCCATCTAATGCATTAACACTGGTTCAAGTGTAAAGGTCTTGTACTAGCTGGAGCTGACATATGTATTTGTGTTATTGGTCAAGGGCCACCACTTATAATTGACCAAATAGCCACTATCATAAACGTTATAGCTGGCCAGCTTGGATATTGAATCTGAACATTGATTCAAAGTTGAGATGTTTGTTACGCATATTCGATCTATCATTGAGTACATCATTCACTTGACAATAATCATGTTATTAAATGAGCTATTATTGGTCATATTCTCCATTTTAATATGGAGGGCATCAATATCGACTTGAGAGAAATTAAACCTTTGGTAAAATGATTAACTCTTTCTAAGAGAATGCTCATGAGGAATGAGAGAAATGCCTAAAAGGACTATAAAAGTCCCTATTAGCAAGGGTAACGGTGTGATTGGAGATGTAAGTTGAACTTAAATACCCATTGCAATGACGATTGGTGAAAATTATATGAATATAAGAGGTTTGGATTCTTTAGCATTTTTTTCTATATTAATGTTAATAAGTGTATTGTTTGATCCTCAAAGACAAGATTCATGAGAGTTTTATCCATGATGTTATTCTTAGTATTTTACATTAGAGTTGATTAACATCTCTAGGATAAATTGTAAGAAAGTTAAATTATAAAAATGATAAATTGTTGAAAACCTTTTATTGAAATTATGTGTTTAAAAAATTACAACAAATACATCCATTTAAATACTAATTCTTATTATGGTTCTAAAAAGTAGAAAAATGACAAACCTAGAGGCAACTTTAAATAAAAAAATCAATTATTAGAACATTAACACTTAGTCCATCTTAACAAGGAAACAAACATCCCAATACTAGAATAATGATTTTAATTTATTTTTTTAAGACTAATAAGCAAAAGATCTTAGCTAGTATACATGCAACCCATTCAGTTCATGATGTCTTCTAGCCCCACCAAGCATCTCTAAAATCTTAGTCATTTTAGCTCATGATTGCTATATTATTTAAAGTATCAATCTTGAATTTGCTTATGTAAAATGCTCATTACCATGTTTTAACAAGATAATAATATACAATGTTTTTTTTTCAATATAAACAAAAAGATAGGACTAACATGTGTTATGTCTATGACAAGTTGGGGTGAGCAAAATAATAAAATAACCAATTAAACCGTGAAAACTGATAAAAAAAATTAACTAAAAAACTAAACCGGGAAAAAAATTGAATGAACCAATTAAGAAACTTCAAAAAATTAGTTCAATTTGGTTCGGTTTAGTTCAGTTTCGGTTTTAAAAGCATGAACCGATTAAACCAGACCAAACCAAACTAGTTCAACGAAAATTAAACCCTACTATAAAAGGCAAACATGTGTAAAAACTTCTTTTTCTCTCCTCATAAACCCTAACTTCGAAATCAAGTTGCCCCATTTCTCCCTACTTTCTTTATCTTCCTCTACCAAAACATCTCCTCCACTAGAAACCAACCAAACCAACTTCCATCACAAGGTCCCTCATATGAACAACCTCTCTCTCTCTCTCTCTCTCTCTCTCTCTCTCTCTCTCTCTCTCTCTCTCTCTCTCTCTCTCTCTCTCTCTCTCTCTCTCTCTCTCTCTCGTTATAGCACGAAACGAAAACCATCAACATAGGCTAATTCGTTCCTAAGACCTTCTACCAATTAACCCGAACCAACTTTTTTTTTTATCCACCAATCACAACTCAACCCATAACAACCCTATTGTTACTCGACTACCCTATCATAGACAAGACTTGTATGTGTTCCTCCCCTCCCTCTCGGCTGTCTTCTTTACTTTATTTTATTTGTGCATTTGTTGATTCTTTTCTTGTTTATATTCCTTTTATGTTTGTTTCTAGGTTTTGAAACTTAATTCAAGATATGTGAGCTCTAATGCCTCTTGTCTTCTTTATTTTAATGTTTTGTGGAACTATGTGTTAAAGAACCATCTCAAGCTATTAGGTGAGATCCAAATATATGATTTATTTTATTCTCAAACACCTCCTCAAGTGAAAGCCTTTTGGACTTGAAACTTGCATAGGCCAATATTACCTTATGCTTAATTTTTATCAAATAAATGGAGATGGTGAGATTCGAACTCGTGACCGCTTGGTCATTAAAGCTTTGATACCATGTCAAAAAACCAATTTAACTCAATAGCTTAAGCTCTTAAGTGAGATACCAAGATATGATTTATATTATTTTCTATCACTATGTATGACAAGAAGTATTTTGTTTATTAATTTTT
>Ga0325410_1009278_pt1 | contig 10529 bp, 12 predicted proteins | sample PopdelMetagenome_16_FD_206182 | JGI IMG/M metagenome (GOLD analysis project Ga0325410, IMG submission 206182) | Populus deltoides microbial communities from Bellville, Georgia, United States - Xylem-PdIQD-R3 | ecosystem: Host-associated > Plants > Phyllosphere > Stem > Wood/Secondary xylem...
CATTAAACTACTTTTTCTTAAACCTCAATTTTAAACACAGTTTTAACCAAACACCTATTTTTTCAAACCAACCTCAACTAAAAGTACTTTTTATAAAACAACTTTTTTTAAACCACAACCACAACAGCTACCACAATACCAAACACACTCTAAATCTTGAGCTTTCATGAGTAAGCTGCAAACCTACACCAGAGTAATATGAAACACGTTACTGTACAACAAATCAGTGCCACACAACATAACACATGATCATTTCACACAGTAAACCAACCTGGCTTATCTTAATGTTGTTATATTCCATTACTACTCGAGGTCGACATCTTTTCTCTTCATTTGTTTTCCCAACCTTTTTCTCCTCTTGAGATGACCGGCTAGACTTCACAAGCTTGGACTCTCTTTTAACTTAGTTTTAGATGATTCATCTGGTTGCTCAATAGAATCAAATGGCTCGCTTTTTGAGGAAGAAATGCTGGATGAGTGGGCCTGTATGACAAGTACAGTGGCAACAGACTCTGCAACCATCTCATCCCATGTTCTGCCAAGAGAAGAAGATGTTCTCCGTAACCCAGGGGCTGAATTGCCAATCACTTTGGATGGGACATCAGACTCTTTTGTTGCATGAATGCATGAGGAAGAAGCTTCATGTCTTTACAAATTACGACTGATAAAGAGCCTACGCATACTACTAACAGCAATCTGAATCAGAAATTAACTGACAAGTCCAAGCATATGCCACAAAGTCCATTCCTAATCTACAGTGTTAAAGAAACAATCATCAAAACTACTGTTTCGAGCTATCAGAGCCAACCACAAACAGATGGGGAAAGATGAAAAAGATAAAGAAAGGAGCGAAAAAAGCAGGACATCAAAGAAAAACTGGTAAATCGAATGCAACTCATAATTTCAAATAGAAGACAGCGTGTTGAGACAGGACCTAAAAGGAAACCAAAGAAAAATGCAAATAAAATAAAAAAATCTTCACTTGGGAGCCATGCAAAGAGGAGATTGGTCAACACATCCAGCATAACCTGAAACTGGCGGGATGTCATTGTTGCCATTATGTTATGAGAATTGAACGTAAGCTCTTACAGAGGCTTGACCTGTAGTAAAATAGTTGGAAGGTAAGAATATTGTTCAAAACACAGAATTCAACTTGATAAAACAATCAGCATTTAAAAGATTAACTTCAGAGGATTCCAAAGGATAAGCAATAGCGCACACAACCAAAGCATTGTGTACTGATAAGCGAGGCAATCTAGATAAACTATCCTATAGCATAAAATTGTTGTTTTACCTTCAAGTCTGGAGTACCACCTTTGGGTCTTGTGTACCGAAAGTACATATCGCAAGGCATGAACACTCTTTCAAGTAGAGCACCCGTGCGCTTACTTTTGGAGAGCTTCTAAGAATTTTTGGAAGCCAGTGCAGTCCAGCCCCTGGATCAACATCAGTTGGTGCAACATGAGCCTGTACATGCTCCAACATTACAGAGAACTCCGTGCACTTCCATGTCATTTCAGGTACATGTTCAGGAATTTGGACGTTTCCATTAACCAGTGCTTGTTCAATAATCTCGTATCCAACATGAAGAATAGAATTAAATGATTGAGCTAATACAAAACCAGAAATGACAGCAAGCAAGAATCTACCCTGCCGGAAGAAAATGACCCAAAGCACAAGTACCATTTGTTAGATGTTTCAATAGACAAACTTAATACGAAGGGAGTTGGAAAACCCCGAATGTGAACATTTTCTGGAGCAAGTATATTACATTTTAAAGATTTAGATGAAAAAAAAGGTTTTTTTTTTTCATTGATAATAATGCTGAGAACATACAGCATAAATGCTAGGTTTTTTTTTCATTGATAATTCTGGCCGGAGCTTCATCAAGAACTGGTCCTTCTGGCTCTCGGCATGAACAAGGTATAGTGCTTCTAAACTTTCCTTTGGTATTTTAGAGTAAATTATGCCAGTATATTCACTCCATAGGTTTAGAAATTCAGCATAGAATTGTTCAATTGAGAGATTACCTTGTTTGTAATTGGCAATACCCATTTCGACTTGAAATTTTTGAGCTGAATTGTTCTGGGAATAGATGCGTCGGAGGTAGTCCCAAATCTCCTTCCCTGTGCTAAACGATCGAAGATTGTTGATCATATGAGGCTCAACAGACCCCAGTATCCAAGATACAATTTTCGTATCCTTGGTAGTCCATATACTCAACTCCTGTGGATCAGTTGGTACTGGTGAAGATCCATCGAGAAGCCCCCATAATTCCTTCTCTTTAACAAATATACGAAACTAAAACTCCCAATTGACATAGTTTTTGCCATTGAATCGAGTAAGAAAAGCATCTCCAGACATCCTAGGAACCCAAAAAAATCACCAAATACCGACGAATTCAGTATGTAAACTGAAGAGATGAAAAAAGGTCTAGATCATAATAGTTGGCTCTGATACCATGTTACAAATATCAAATTTCAATGTAAAATTGTTCTGTCTTTCATTGGCCTTTCGGAAGGAGGAATTTTGTCCTCTAAATACATGTAATAATCCTTAATTTACTGTCTCTAATCCCTAATTTGTAGTCCATAATAAATACAAGATTTTTTGTTACAATTTGGTTGCCATATATTGTTGATATTCTTGCCATAATATACACTAACATCCCCCCTCAAATTGATGTTGGCCGATCAAGAAGCATCAATTTGTCAATCATGAGTTGATGTCGAGGCCGAGACAAGGCCTTCGTAAAGACATCAGTTGTCTGATGCTCGGTGAAAATATGAGGTAGTGTAAGAATATTATGATCAAGAGTTTCACGAATGTAGTGACAATCAACTTCAATATGTTTGGTGCGTTCATGAAACACATGATTAGTAGCAATCTGAATAGCACTTGTGTTATCAGCATGAAGAGGTGTAGGAGTGTGCTGAGGAAAACCAAGTTCACGTAGCAAACCTTGGAGCCACACAATTTCAGAACATGCGGAGGACATAGCTCGATAATCAAATTTTGTGGAAGATTTTGAGATTCGATCTTGGTTTTTGCTTTTCCATGAAATTAAAGCATTTCCAAGAAACATACACCACCCAGTAACAAACCGAAGTGTATCCATGCACCTTGCCCAATCTGCATCACTATAACTTGTTCATTGTAATGAATTATCAGCAGGAAAAAATAATCCTCGCCCAGATGTGCCTTTAAGATAGCAAAGAATTCTTCAGACAGTAGCTAAATGAGGTTGACGAGGAGCCTGTAAAAACTGATTGACTTGTTGTACTGCAAAAGAAATATCTGACCGAGTAATGGTTAAATAATTCAAGCTGCCCACCAATTGCCTGTATATGGAGGGACCAGGAAACAGGTCACCATCATTCTGACAAAGTTTTAAATTAATCTCGAGAGGTGCAAGAACGTTATTCCCTGATTCAAGACCGCCCAATAGAAGAATCTCTTAGGTGTATTTGTGCTGATGTAGAAAAATCCCATTAGACATAGAGTGCACCTGTAGACCAAGGAAATATTGAAGGTGTCCTAGATCCTTCATATGAAATTCACTGTTAAGAGAACGCTGTAAATCCTCAATGAGTGGAATTTCAGATCCTGTAATGATAATATCATCCACATATACCAGAAGAGCAACAATACCTGTAGTAGTTTGCTGAAGAAACAGAGAGGAATCATATTGGCTCTGAATAAATTTCAGTTTCAGAAGAGTAGTGCGAAATTTTTCAAACCATGCCTGGGTGCCTGTTTTAGACCATACAGGGACCGTTTCAACCAGCAGACTTTATCAGATGGGTGAGTAAACATACCAGGAGGAGTTATATAAATATTCTCTTTCAGGTCTCTATTTAAAAATGCATTTTTTACATCCATTTGACGAAGTGGCCATCTCTTGGAAGCAGCAATTGCCATAATGGTTCGTATGGTAGTCATTTTAGCCACAGGTGCAAATGTCTCCTCATAATTAATACCATATGCCTGACAATTTCCAAGAGCCACCAATCGTGCTTTATATCGTTCCACAGATCCATCAGGTTGGAATTTAATAGTGCATACCCAGTTGCAGCCAATAGGTTTAATTCCAGTAGGACAAGAAACAATATCCTATGTGTGATTATCCTGAAGAGCCTGAAGTTCCTCTTTCATGGCCTGTTGCCAACAGTCTTGGGTAGAAGCCTGGGCATAAGTCTTAGGCATAAAAGTACTATCAATAGTAGTTGTTGAGTATCCATACCTGTTTGGGGCATGTGAAACTCGAGTTGATCATCTTAGTTAAGGGGAATGATCAAATGTCGGTTTCGTGTCCAGAAGAAGCAAAGTGGATGATGGATGACGTCTTTGATATGCAATTCCTGGCTTAAAATGTTCAAAGATATAAGATGGACTATCATCATCAAATGTGGGAAGTTGGATATGAGTGGATTCTATAGAGGGACAAGAAGGGAAAAAATTTTGATTTTAAAAGAAAATCACATTTCGAGAGATAAGAATTTTATGAGCATTTGCATCATAACACACAAACCCTTTATGAGAATTACTGTATCCTAGAAAAGCACAACGAGCAACATGGGCTGAAAGTTTATTACGTTCAGTAAATGGTAAGTGAACAAAACAAACACACCCAAAAACATGGAGATAATCATATTAAGGAATAACACCAAATAAAATAGAGTATGGAGATGCAAAGTTTAGAACTTAAGAAGGCAAATGATTAATTAGATGAACACCTATTGACAGAGCTTCTACCCAAAATCGAGTAAGTATCGAAGAATCAATTAATAAGGTGCAAACAACATCTAAAAGATGACAATTCTTACGCTCAACAACTCCATTTTATCGAGGAGTGTAAGGACAAGATCTTTGAGAGAGAATCCCTTTGTTTTTGAGATATTCTTGAAATTCTTTGGATATATATTCCCCCCCCCGGAGTCAAAATGAAGTATTTTAATATGAGTAGAAAATTGATTTTCAACAAATACAATGAAAGCCTGAAATGTTGAGAATACATCAGCCTTAGATCGGAGAAAATATATCCAAGTGAAACAACTGAAATCATCAATAAACGCGACAAAATATTTATACTGAGCATGAGAGATAATAGGGCTTACGCCCTATAAATCAGTATGAATAATTTCAAAACATTTAAAAGCACGACTACCATGTGAAGGAAATAATAATGCTTTGCTTTTACCCAATTTGCAAGAACTACAATCCAAAAGTTCTGTTGAAAAAGAATTTTTATTCCCCAAATATCCATGTTTCATAAGATGAGTCAATACATTAGAATTAGGATGCCCCAATTTCTTATGCCAAAAATAAGGATTATTAATGACAGTAGAATAAGCACAAGAATTAATACTAGGAATAGAAAATTGTATTGGAAATAAACGTCCCACTTTAGGCCCCTTCGCGATCACCTTCCCCGACACTTGATCCTGCACACAACAACCATGACGATCAAAGTGAATTTCACAGTTATTTTCTACCATTTGACCAACAGAGAGTAAACTTGTGGATAATTTTGGTGACACAAAAATATTTTTGAAATAAGACCCCAAATTACCAATCGACAAAATCGATAGATTATCACCATTTGCTACCTGTATAAGCTGATTACCCATGTATTTTCGCACATTATACAACCCATTTTCACTGATGGTCATGTGATTTGATGCTGCCAAATCCATTAACCATTGTTTATTATGTGCCGAATCCAAGGGAAAGTTAAGTTTATTTTTCTTACCTGAAATCCCGAGTGTAGAGAAGGCAGATATTATCATTTATTGCACCATCTCAGGAGTGAGAGTGCTCGATGAAGAGCTCACTGATGATGAAGATTCTAGTGCCAACGGTGAGGACACGGCTGCGGCAGCCGTAGAAGCAGCCCCTAATTTCGACTGCACAGTAAACCCTTGTTGATTCTGTGGTTGCAGATGACATTCCTTGATTACATGCCCCTCTTTCTTACAATAATTATAGAATTTCTTGCTGCAATTTCTGGCAATGTGCCCTAATTCTTTGCAATTAAAACACTGCACACTCACACCTCTATGTCGTCCCCTTTCTTGAGCCATGTAAGCCACATTCATCTCTGTGACAGTGTCCTGAGTCAACTCGTGTTGAGTGGCGAGTCATTGTTCTTCCCATAACAGTTCCCCCAAACATTCATCCAAAGTGGGTATTGGACTTCGATTGATCAAGCTAGCTCTTACGGCCTCAAATTCTGGCCACAGCTTCATCAAGAACTGGTTCCTCTGGCTCTCGGCGTGAACAAGGTATAGTGCTTCTAAACTCTCCTTCGGTATTTTAGAGTAAATTATGCCAGTATATTCGCTCAATAAGTTTAGAAATCTAGCATATAATTGTTCAATTGAGAGATTACCTTGTTTGTAATTGGCAATACCCATTTCGACTTGAAATTTTTGAGCTGAATTGTTCTGGGAATAGATGCATCGGAAGTAGTCCCAAATCTCTTTCCCTGTGCCAAACGATCGAAGATTGTTGAACATATGGGGTTCAACAGACCCTAGTATCCAAGAGACAATTTTCGCATCCTTGGTAGTCCATATACTCAGCTTCTGTGGATCGGTTGGTGTTGGTGAAGATCTATCGAGATGCCCCTATAATTCCTTCCCTTTAACAAACATGTGAAACTGAAAATCCCAACTGGCATAGTTTTTGCCATTGAATTGAGTAAGAAAAGCCTCTCTAGACATCCTAGGAACCCAAAAAAAATCACCAAATACTGACGAATTCAGTCTGTAAACTGAAGAGAAGAACAATGGTCTAGATCAGAATAATTGGCTCTGATACCATGTTACAAATATTAAATTTCAATGTAAAATTGTTCTGTCTTTCATTGCCCTTTCGGAAGGAGGAATTTTGTCCTCTAAATGCATGTAATAATCCCTAATTTATACATGTAATAATCCCTAATTTACTATCTCTAATCCCTGATTTGTAGTCCATAATAAATATAAGATTTTCTGTTACAATTTGGTTGCCATATAGTGTTGATATTCTTGCCATAATATACACTGACATAGCTAACATAATATTCTTAATAATTAAGAGATTGTTTCCTATTTGTAGGATTCTAGTCACCACCAGTAATTATAGAGATTGTTTTCTATTTGTGGTCAACACCAGAATTCATAGAATCTAGGGATTCTGTTTTCCAACACTCCCTCTCAAGCTAGCTTGAAAATATCCTCCATGCCCAACTTGCTCACTAGCCTGTCAAAGTGGTTTTTTAGTAGTCCTTTAGTGAGACATACAACCTCTTATTCTATAATAGGTAGATAGGGTATGCAAATCGGCTTTAGCATTGCTTCTAGCAACAACGCCTTGCATTTTGCTTCTCCATGTGATTAAAGTTCCACCCACAAACACACAATAGCGTGAAGTTGATCTCCTGTCCATGATGCTTCTTGCCTAATCTACGTGAGTGTAGACTTCTATCAGAAGCTGTCCTTTGTTAGCAAATAGCAATCCCCTTCCTCAGTGGGGAAACTAGATTCACATTGCAAATTATACAGGTATATGGGCAAAGATAATGTAGGATGACTCGACCTATCACTCTTTGATGGGGAGACTAAGCTTATTTGGGCCTATCTCATTGTTTATTTTATTTATTTGGAATTATTTATGTTAAACAGTTTGATTTGATGGGCTAAGCCCAATAGTGAGATGTTTTAGGGTTTTACTATTTATATGTTTTTCTGTCATTTTGTGAGACAATTTGATGATTAATTAAAAATATTGTAGATTTTGCATATCTCAAATCCCCATTCTTTTCTTCCTTTGCTTTATTCTTTCTCTAAAAGCTTATTTCTTTTATGCTTTAAGTTTGTTGTTCATTATTCCGCATCAAATTTGGTATCAGAGCTAGGGTTTTAATAGTTCTTACAATTAAACGATCTATATATTTATGCTTAACCCTAACCGTAGATCTAGTTTGATCTAAAAAAAGAAAAGAAAAAAAAACATCATACTATTCTGATTACAAAAAAAAGATATTGTTCACCGTTCATCATCAAAACTCAGCCGTCGGAAATTCTGCATCAACGCCAATCACAACTAAGACACCACATCAATCCATAAGTACACGTTGATTTACTGCCTTCAACACCCTACAAAGCCACATCCACAACAGGTCGCCCACACCAGCAATAGTAGATCTTCGTCGACAATGGCGCCTCAACCAATTTCATCTTCTCCATTAATAACAGCAGATCGATCATTAGCCAACATTTCACACCTGCAAACTCTTGCAAGGCCTCCACAACAGATTCATCAGTGACAACAGCCATCTGTCGTGCCTAAGCTCACTGGCAGTATAACCGACTAGCGGCAATCACCACCTTTAGTGACAGACTGCAATTGTCCTTACCTTCAATAGTCACGTCACGCTGCCAACAACAACAATAAGGAAAATCAACAAAGAGATTGCAACACAAAAGACATTTGAGGTAGAATTAATTAACCCTGCCACGTCACCTGCCATCTCAGCTCTCTGGAGCCATGTCAGCATAGGCAAACATGTCATCGAGCTGTCATGTGAGCAGATTCCACCACGTCATCCTATAGTGTTGCATTAGCTGCCACATCATCTGGTCAGAAATTCTTTTATCCCATTGAATATCATTATTCTTGGTATGCTTTTGCACTTGATAACCAAGATTTAGCATTAATATTATTCTTTGTGCTTACTATAAATCAATTACATCGTCCGCTCGCAAATTGAATTACCTTAATTTTAGGCTTGTTTATTGGCATTGAATATCCGGTCCTTTTAATTAATTGTGGAGCTTGGTTAAATTTGTGGGAAAACTAAAACATTGTGTTTGGATTACTTGTTTGCATTTAGAGGACTTACGTTGCTTACTTGTGAATTTTCCTAGTTTAATCCGTCATTACTTAGTCTCTAAAATAAATAAAATAATTAAATATTAGTTGTAATTTTATTTTGTGTTTTTACTTGCAAATGTTGTTTATGATCTCAATCACAATCTTGGGATCAATTTTTGTGCATTTACGTAGTGGTCGTCTAGTACACAATCTAGAAGTCATAGCTACCATGGACCCGAACTCTAGTAATGCTCTTAGAGATACTCAAGAGTAATTACAACTTAAGTGAACAACATGTCCAATCAAATGACAATATTTGTGGAAGGGTGGAGTCCATAGAAACTTTGCAAGTAAGAAAGTCTAGTGAGAGTGAACATTCTAATGACAACCATAGGAATCCTCAAAGACCAACTCCTCGTAAGAACTGCCAACATAACCACCACCATGGTCACAATGACTTTGACGACCCTAACAATAGTGAGCGTTCCAATGATTACCGTCAAAGACCAGCTCACACTAAGAACCGTCAATACAATCGCAATCAAGGTCATCACAACTACGATGACTCTAACGAGTGAGTCATGAGGCATATCAAAGTAGAAGCCTCAACTTTTAAAGGTCAACTTGGCCCGTGGATCTTTGATAGATGGATCTGTGACATGGATCAATTCTTTGGCTGATATAATTTATCTGAGAATAGGAGGGTAAGATTCACGAAGATGAAACTTAGTGGAACCACTCAGCTCTATTGGGAAAGTGTAGGTTTGGTTATGAGAGGTCAACCCCCTATTACGGATTGGGTTGAAATGAAAACTAAGTTACAAGAAAAGTACTTACCTCGTTCTTATAGGGAAAATCTCTTAGACTAGTGGAATAACTTGAGGCAAGGAGGTAAGCCTGCCAATGAAAATGTTGCATAATTTGATGAGTATAGGATGAAGTGTGCAGTTAGGGAGGATGAAGCAATGACTTTAAGTAGATTTTGAAAAGGCTTAAACGATGACCTTAGAAGAGAGGTTGTGCTTAGAGGTGTGTCCACCCTTGATGAAGCTTATCCATAATACAAAATTATGAGTTGGTCATAAATGCCAGTAGACGAGACGTTAGGACACTCGTAGTACTCCTTCTAGGTTCCAACCTGGTAATAATAATTTTATACTGGGTGCCCCATCCCGCAGACCCAATCCTTTAATTTCCCAGATACCTAGAGAAGACAAGGGTAAGGTTATTTTTTAGGAATCATCTAAGATAACCTCAAGGATTTAGTGTTTTAAATGCCAGGGTTTTGGTCATGTTTCCTCTAGTTACTCCAGTAAAACTTTGTTCATCAAAGGGTAAGAGGATCTGGGTGAAGAAGACAATTGTGTTGATAAGGTATATGAACCCAATCCCGATGATTTTCAGGACTTAAATGACAAGGAGGATAAGTCCAACTTGCTAGGATGTGTTAGGTCTATAACCACTCAAATCAAACACGACTTTGTAGGATGGGAGACAACAAGGTTAAGTGTGGTTAGATGTGTTTTAATACAACCCAAAGGAATCGAGGATTAGAGAAGGACTGTTATTTCTTACACTTACATTAAATGTGGAGATAAAGAGTGCAAGATCATCATAGACAGTGGTAGTTATATCAATGTAATTTCCTTGGGAAGCGTATCCCGTTTAGG
>Ga0325410_1009279_pt1 | contig 10527 bp, 9 predicted proteins | sample PopdelMetagenome_16_FD_206182 | JGI IMG/M metagenome (GOLD analysis project Ga0325410, IMG submission 206182) | Populus deltoides microbial communities from Bellville, Georgia, United States - Xylem-PdIQD-R3 | ecosystem: Host-associated > Plants > Phyllosphere > Stem > Wood/Secondary xylem...
GGGTTAACAAAAGCATCTGAAAGATCTTCCTTTTCTTTCAACACGGGGGGAATTTCAAAACTCACGGTATCTCCACCCAAACTGTCACTAACAAACCAACCTTCTCCCATTCAACCCGAGACCCATCTCCAAATCTTCACAAACCACCAACCTGACACAACAGTCTCCATCTTCAAACCAGCCACCCACGGTTAACTCAGCCTCCCTCACCACCCAACCGTTAGCCATAGCTCAAAAGAAGAAGAAGAAACAGGGGATGAGACTATTAGGTTTATATGAATAAAGTGAGGAATTGTTTTTCTTTCTTTTGCCAAATAATTCATTGTTTTGCAGGTTTTTGGACTTTAGGTGAAGATACACGTGCGCCACTTCCAAACGATCAATTGATCAGAGCGTGATGTACAAGCGCCCCACGTGGCCTTATAGGATTCCTTCCACCCCGCAGATCAATTTGGAACCCCAAACAAATATATTTTTTTTGTTATTTACGTGTTTAAATATATTAATACTTTTGTTCTATTATTGTGAAAGTTCAATTCTTATTTTTGTTAGTGATATTCTCATGAAAAAGAAATCAATAAAACAAAGAAATTATGAATAATAATAATAAAAATCAAATGATTCATTTACCATTCTGTAACTTTTTTCTACATATATGATTTTATAATTTGGGTTAGATAAACATGATACTATTAGAACTTGTAAAATAATAATTGTGACATTTGTGTCTATTTTGAAATTAACCAAAATCAATGGCCAAAGCTTAAACTCTTCTTTTTTTTTCAATCTTTATGGATCCAATGCTCACTTAAAAAAAAATCAACTTTATTGACATGTATCATTTTAAAGGATCAATGCTCAAATTTTAAAATCAAATACAACTTGCAATTATTTTTTAAAATTTATACAAAAATTCTTTTCCAGAACATAATATCAACATCTTTGACGAGTTTTTTATTTTTAAAGATTGATGTTATTTTCTGAAATATTTAATGACTGACGTCAAAGTTTTCACAAAACAATTAGAAATTAAAACTTATAAAAATAGAAAGCTAAAAACAATTAGGATAATTAAGGAAATCAAAAAGACAAATCTAGAAGAAGAAACAAAACACATAGTAAAGCCAATTTTTTGTAAGAAAAAATGTTATAAGGGTGACATGTTATTTCCTTAGGCATAACTAATCCCTTACATCAATCTCCGAAACCAGTACTAAGTTTAGGATTCATAATTTCCTTAAAAAACTAGGTGGAAACTTTCATTTTTCCACAATATACAATTTGATCCCCGCTGCAACATTCACCGAGATGTGATAAAATGACGACTCCACTAAAGAGTTTAAGGTTCAGCCATTTACTTATGTTCATTTTCTCCTAATTTTAATTTTTGATTGCTATGTAAATATTTCTTGTTATTTTTAGAATTTTTCAATTTATTCATATTATTTAATTATTGTAAACTGATGCATGTTATTTTTGTGAATTCTTCACACTCTTCATGATACGGTTCAACTTTGTAATACAACCCAAGCAAAGTCAAATTTGGATTTTGGTGTAAAATTTTCTACCATCCACTTTTACACTATTGAGGATAACTCTAAATCCAACGGTTGGATCGAGCTAAAACTTTACCAGAGGATTCCAGAGGCATTGATCTATGCTGGGGTAAAGTTTCAGGTGAATCGAAGTTTGAGAAGGACTTGTGATATAGGTTAGAACAAGCAGTACGAATTTAGTTATTTACTTCCTTTTGACTTGTGGACTTCGTATTTGGCAAATATCCTTTTCCTACAAGGATGTGGGAGCTTGTTTTGAAAATTTTCTAGTTCCACAAGGATATTTAATGAGCTGTAATATAATCTTCAAGCGTGGTAAGAATTCATTAATGTTTCAGAATCCTTTCCTTATTCATCCTAGTTACACAAGGATAGAAGGGCTAATGGTATTTAATGACATATTAGTTATTTTTACTATTTTCATTCATGTTTGGTCTTAATTAATACTTTGTTTTTCAGCTAGGATCCAAAGCTTGTTTGGATCAGGTTATAGGCTTTTCAATTTAGGGTTTTTGGGTCAGTTTTGAGTGGACCTTATATAAGTCCACATAAGGGCTCCATTACGGTTAATTTTTCAACAATTATTTAAACTCATGTAACCAGAATTTCAGCAGCCATTGATGAATATTACTTCTGAATTTTTCAGTTTTAACGTGTGAGAGTGATTATTGCATTCTTCAATTCTTGAACGAACTGAAGCTGAATTATCGAAGATTGACTGGCTTCGTGGCATCATTCTACTCATTCCAATAATGTTGGTGCCTTGGGGCAAGTTTTCATTGTGTCACACTACTGTCAGACCGAGTTGGGCTTTTCAGGATCAGATCTCAATCTTGATTATGGGTTGCGTGATCACAAGGTTCACATCAGTTAGTATCAGAGCTAGGCTTCGAAACAAGGTCATATCCTTCTGTTATTTTTGTTTTTTTAGTGTTCCTTTAAGTTTTTCAGTGTTTACGTCGTTAATCTTCTTGTTGTTTGTGTCCGCGTCATCTACAAAAAAAAGTTATATTTCATCTTATTATTGTCTCTAATCATATCAGTATATTGTAAGTAAACCACCTCAAAATTTGAAAATTGAAATTTGAGAGAGAGAGAGAGATTAGTTGAAATTTGAAGGATGATTCCATTTTACCGTAGAAACACAACTCTTAGTGAACCATAAGTAAACCACATCATAATCAATTGAAACAACATATTCAGTCCATTGGGGGTGATGTGGCATCATATTTCAATTTGGGATTATTCTGATATTGTTTGCTTGAAGTTTTAATTCGAGATTCAATTCTCCTGCAAAAAAACAACTCTTAGTGAATCATAAGCAAAACACCTCAGAATCCTTTGAAATTTCATATTTTGCCTATTGGGGGTAAGGGCGCATTGTATATCAAATTTGGGCTTATTTTGATATTGTTGGCTTGAGGTTTTAATTGGAGGTTCAATTCTTCCGCAAACTAATCATACAAGAGGTTTGAGTACCTAAACATAATAGATCGACCTATAACATGAGATTTATTGTTTTCTTGGTACCTAAATACTATATATATATATTAAATTAGAGGTAATTTGGATAGCATTTTCTTTAGGTTCCACAATCAGGTTTTGTCTTGCCATAACAGGTCTGTTTTGCATTATCTCTCAAAACTTGTTTTGTTTCTCTTGATTTTGTTCCTTCTAAATCAGTATTCTTCCTGTCGTAAATTTTATTTTGGTTGTGTCTTCATCTTCTTCTATTTTTTCTATTTTTGTCATGTTCATCAGGGAGAGGGAACGAAGGTGGATTCTAGCTCAAGGATGCGAAAAGCTAAGCCATGGTTTAGGGGTTTTAGAACAAGTAGTTGATACGTGTTGAAGATTATTTTATGATCTTCAAGCTTCATGAGAAAAGGAGGTACAACGCCAAAAAAATAAAAAACAAAGAAGAGCCGTTGTTGTTATCATTTAAAAGTATGTACGCAAGTATGCTGTGCTTACTTAAAATTCTTGCCAGTCACTACTTCTATAAAATGTTGTTGGAGAAAGGTTTTAGCAAAAAAGGAATTCCGAAGGCTTAAAAAAGAGGTTAATCAAGTCGCTACTAATTCTATTCAAGATTGGAGGGCAAATCTTCTTGAAGAGGGAGGGAATGATACGGTTCAGCCTTATGATACGACCCAAGTAAGGTCAGAATTAATTTTGGCATAAAGTTTTTTACCGTCCAGTTTTACGCTATGGAACATAATTCCAAATTCAACGGTTGATTGAGCTGAAACTTTACTAGAGGATTCCAAAGGTATTGGTCTATGTTGGGGTAAAGTTTCAGGTGAATCGAAGTTCGAGAAGGACTTGCGATATAGGTCGAATAGGCTGTATAATTTTGTTATTTACTTCCTTTTGACTTCTGGACTTCCTATTTGGTAAAGATCCTTTTCCTACAAGGATGTGGGAACTTGTTTTGGAAATTTCCTAGTTCCACAAGGATCTTTAATGAGCTATAATATAATCTTCAAGTGTGGCAAGGATTCATTAATGTTTCATCATTCTTTTTTTATAAGGATTCCTTATTCATCCTAGCTACACAAGTAAAGAAGGGCTGGTACTCGGAGCTTTGATTCCTAACCGTCCAGCCTATAGAAGCAACCCCGAGGAGATGAAGGAGCTCCAAAGGCAAGTGGATGAGTTGATGATGAAGGGATACATTCGTGAGAGTATGAGTCTTTGTGTTGTGCCGTGTTACTTGTGCCTAAAAAGGATGGAACATGGAGGACGTGTGTTGACTGTGTGTTGTCAACAACATAATGGTAAAGTATCGACATCCTATTCCTGGGCTTGATGACATGCTAGTTGAGTTACATCAATCATGTATTTTCTCTAAAATTCTTAAGAAGTGTACCTTTTGCATGGAAAAAATTATGTTTATTGGTTATGTCATAACTGCGTAGGGTATCAATATGGATGAGGAGAAAGTTAAGGCCATCTGAGATTGGCCTACACCAAAATCGGTAAGTGAGGTAAGGAGTTTTCATGGACTTACTAGTTTTTAATGAAGATTTGTGAAGGATTTTGGTACTATTGTTGCACCTTTATTTGAAATTGTAAAAATGTCTATTGGATTTAAATGCAATGATGAACAAGATGAGGCTTTTAATTTATTGAAAGATAAACTTTGTTCAGCACCTGTTTTAGCTTTGCCAGACTTTATGAGAGCTTTTCAAGTTGAATTTGATGCTTTAGGTGTATGTATAGGAGCTGTGATAATGAAGGATAAGAGGCCTCTTGTGTATTTCAGTGAAAAACTTAATGGGGCAACCTTGAATGACCCTATATATGACAAGGAGCTCGTCTTGGTAAGAACTTTAGAGACGTGACAGCATTACATGTGGCCCAAGGAGTTTGTGATACATTCAGATCATGAATCATTGAAACACTTGAAAGGGCAAGGTAAGTTGAGTAAGAGATAAGCTAAATGGGTTGAATTTATTAAAACCTTTCCGTATGTGATCAAGTATATGTATGGAAAAGAAAACATTGTGGTTGATGCACTTTCGTGTAGGTATGTTCTTTTATCTACTTTGGATGCTAGGTTTCTAGGATTTGAACACATAAAAAAATTGCACAAGGTTGATAGTGATTTTGCTAATGTTTACAATGTTTGCGAAACTTCAACTTTTAGACTTGATGGATATTTGTTTAAAGAGAGTCATTTGTGTGTTCCATTAAGTTCTATACATGAATTGCTTGTACGCGAAGCACATGAGGGCGGGTTGGTGGGGCATTTTGGTGTTGTTAAGACTTTAGATGTGTTACATGAGCATTTTTATTGGTTTAAAATGAAAAAAGACGTACAACACATATGTGATAAATGCATAATTTGTAGGAAAGCAAAGTCTAGGACTCAACCACATGGCTTGTATATCCCTTTGCCTGTACCTAAGGAACCATGGGTAGACATTTCGATGGACTTTGTCTTATGTTTACAAAGATGACACTTTATTCCATATCATAAAATCGATGATCCAACTAACATTGTTGATTTGTTCTTTAGGGAGATAATGTGGCTTCATGGGGTCTCCAAGAGCATTGTGTATAATAGAGATATTAAGTTCCTTAGCTATTTTTGGAAGGTATTATGGGGCAAATTGGGTATTAAACTGCTGTTTTCAACTACTTGTAACCTCAAACAAATGGACAAACCGAAGTAATTAATAGGACCTTAACACAACTTCTATGTGCTGTCATTCAAAAGAACATATTGAATTAGGAAGTTTTTTTTTGCCATTTATAGAGTTTGCATATAGTCGTAATGTGCATTCTACTATTGAATTTTCATCATTTCAAATTGTGTATGGACTTAACCCTTCTAAGTCCCATGAATTTGATTCCTTTACCTGTTGATGAAAGGGTTAATTTAGATGGTAATCATAAAGCACAAGTGGTGAAGACACTCCATGAGAGTATGCGCAAGCAAATTAAAAAGAGGAACCGTGTGTATGCGACCAAAGCCAATAAGGGGCACACACATGTTATCTTTCAGCCCAACGATTGGGTTTGGGTGCATATGTGCAAGGAGAGATTTCCGGCCCATAGGAAATCAAAACTAGAACCACGAGGAGATGGATCATTTCATATCATTGAGAGGATCAATGACAATGCTTATAAAGTTGATTTGCCAAGTGAGTATGTTGTTAGTGCTACCTTTAATGTTTATGATCTTACTCTATTTAATGTTTATTGAGGTCGAATTCTTTTGAAGAGAGAGAGGATAATGAGGATCAGCTCAACACCAAGCGTAATCATGCTAGGTTGCCATTAGAGGTGTCAATTAGGCCAATTACAAGAACTAGGGCAAATAAGCTTAAAGAAGCATTAAATGGGCTTATACAGAAAATATGGAGCAAGATGGACATAGAGGAGCTTGGGAGATCTAAAAGGCATGAAGGACAGCCTCTAATTCATCTAATTCAGGTCCAAAACGAGCCCAATTCGTGTGGAACAAAGGGCTGATGGTCTGACTCCATAACAACCTTGTTAGGCTTATTTTTCCTAATGCTACAAGGATAGAGAGTCAGCAATTTATTCTTCTAATTAAGTAAGGAAGTCGGCCAACTCTTGTTATTAAAGAGGGGAGGATTATTAAGTGCTTTTCCTAACCTAGAAAGGAAAGCAATTAAATCAGCAACAAAGGAGGAAACTTGCTTTGTTATTTGTCCAAGTTATATAAGGAAATCCAAGCTAATTAAGGAAAACAAAGGGGCAGCAGCAAGTAAACCAAATCAGATTAATTAGGTTTTATTTTCTCAAGTTATATGTGGTAAAACAATACCAGACTTTATGTTATTTTTATTTCTTTATGTTTTGAGTTATATTTGGGTTTAATTGTAAGTGGATCTCATATAAGTCTACATAAGAGGTTCATTAGGGTTTATTTTAGTTTGGAGTCAATATAAATAAGGGCATAACAAAACATGTAAGGTTATGTAATTTTCAGATCAATAAACTACTTTTGCCGCACTTCTGGTGTGTTGGTGGGATAATCTCCCTTCCTTAGTTCTCTAAAAAACTGAAAAATAACTTATCAAAGAACAACTGACTTCGTGGCATCATCTTGATACTTCTCGTTCACGAATCAATATTCGTTGGGTGGGGGTTTCCGTTTCTAATAGTGCTAGTGCCTAGGTACAAGTTATCTTTGTGTCACACTCCTATCAAACCTGATTTACTTGGCTTTCTGGGAATTGGTGCATTTGCATGTGGGTTGCGTAATCACGAGGTTCGCATACTTTTCTTTGTAAATCCTTTCATTCTTGTAGGCATCATTTTGTATCTCTTCCAACTCTTGCAATTGTAACTTCCTTGCAATCCTAATAGCATCATAATCAAAGTTGCATTGCTTAATGGTCTAAAAAGCTTTGTGTTCAAGCTCCACTAGTAGATGACATGCTTTCCCGTAAATCATCCTATAAGGTGACATTCCTTTAGGTGATTTAGAAGTAGTTCAATAAGTCCAAAGTGCATCACCAAGTTACAGACTCCAATCTTGCCGGTTAGGTTCCACTGTCTTCTCCAAAATAGACTTGATTTCTCGATTTGAAATTTTAGCTTGACCATTTGTTTGAGGATGGTAGGATGTGGAACTCCAATTGGTCACATGGTACTTGCGTAGTAATGCTTCCATTGAACGATTGTAAAAATAAGTGTCATAATCACTAATGATAGCTTTGGGGATTTCAAACTGGTAAATATACGAGTCCTGATAAAATCTATAACAACCTTAGCTTCGTTAGTTTGTGTGGCTTTCACCTCAATCCATTTGGATACATAATTAACAACAAGAAGGATAAAAGATTACCAAAAGAAAAAGGAAATGGACCCATAAAATCAATACCCTAAACATAAAAAAGTTTACTTGCAAGAATATTAGTTAAAGGCATTTGATTCTTATGAGTGAAATTGCCTGCTTTTTGGTATTTTTCACTTGATTTACAAAAGTGATATGCATCTTTAAAAATAAAAAGCCACTAGAAACCACTTTCAAGTACCTAGTGGATTGTTCCTTTTGCTCCAAAATACCCACAACAAGAATGAGAATGAAAAAAAGTAAGAATGGAGTGAAATTCATCTTATGGTACACATATTCAAACTACTTGATTCGTACAAAATTTTCATAGATAAAGAGTGTTCCAAAAATAATACTTAGTATCTGCTTGTAACCTATCTTTTTGGAATTTAGATAAACCTGAAAGGTATTCTTTGGTGACTAAATAGTTCACCAAATCAGCATACCATGGTTTTGTAGAGGACTGTAACACATACAACTGCACTTGTCGAGGAATGTCTCTCTTACTTTTTTGGTATGTATATCCTTGGTCCGCAATCGACTCAAGTGATTAGCTACATGATTGTTGACACCTTTTTTTATCTTAGATCTCAAGATCAAATTCTTATAAAAGCAAGATTCACCTAATCAATCTTGGTTTGGATATCTTTTTCTTTAAAAGATACCTCAAAGTTGCATGGTCAGTAAAAAAAACAACTTTTATACCAAGTAAATAGGACCTCAATTTTTCTAAAGTAAACACTATTGCAAAAAGTTCCTTTTCAGTATGGTAATTGCATTGCGCTTCGTTCAACATGTGAGAAGCATATGTGATAACATGCAATTTGCCTAAGTACATCCCCTACTGCGTAGTCACTCGTATTACATTCGTATTACATATTATCTCAAAAGTTTCATCCCAATTTGGTGGTTGCATGATAAAGGCAGATGTGACACGCCTTTTAATTTCATTATAAGCATGTTTACACGCTTGATCAACACAAAATCCACTTCTTTGGCTATAATTTGCATAAGGGTACTGTAATTTTTAGAAATCTTTGATAAAACGTCGATAAAAACTTGCATGGCCAAGAAAAGAACAAACCTCCCTCACACACAAGGGGTAAGGCAATGATGAGATAACATTTATTTTAGCTTTATCAACCTTTGTAACAGTCCTAATTTCTAGGAAAACAAATAACAAGTAAATAGAAATTTCAAAAAAAAAATTATATACAAGTTCCGCTGAAATTTCAGTACGCGATGTCTTTCCTATACCAGGAGGTCCCAAGCTATCGACAAAAACATATTGCACTTCCAATTTCAATTGACAACCAGATCCAATCATCCTGGATCCCAGCCTAACTCAACATCATCACACAACATATCTTATTTAATAACATACAATTCAAGCTCACAAAATAATAATGCATAATTCAATTGTTACTTAATATCATCACATAAACTATATCTTGCATAATAACATCATATAATGTAATTCAAGTGAAGGATTTGATTTCAATTATAAACATGCATGGTTAAATAGGTATTTTCAATTATAAACATTAGATTGAAGTCATACATCCAAATTTTCGGGTTAATATTACATTTCAAGGTAACTAAACTGAGATTACTCCTGACGTGACCCTGATGCACTTGAAAATAGAAATTAAAATGTACATATAATTATAAAAGGTAGTAATAAATAATAACAACGACATGTGATAATTTTCATGGCATTTCTTTTCATACATAAAAATTAGACATAAATATTCGAGCTCAGGTTGCTATTCCGGGGATAGGAATGATTATATGGTTTTGGAATGTGTTTCAGGATGGTGAGAACAAGGCAAGGAGCCAGGACTGATCCATCCCCAATTCGGGGAAGTGGCCAGAGTATTCGTAATGAAAGTGATCCAAACTGGGATCCCTTGGCAGACACCTCCTCTCATATACCTGCAGCATCAGTGTACTCAGAAGGGGGCGAGTCAGTGAGACTTCGAGATGATTCATCGTTCCGTCAGGCAGATGTATCCATGCCCGAGGGATCAGACAGACAGGGGGGAGATAATATACCTCCACCAGCGACACCGGTAGCTGAATCAAACCTATTTTCAGATCCTACTTTTATGGAACATATAGTGAGAGCTGTGGCAGCAGGAATGGTAGCGGGGGCCTCCAATACGACTCCTAGATCAGGGGGAATAGTCACCATATTGCAATCGGTGAAGGGTATGAGAGAGGTGGGTTGTATGACTTACCGGGGTGAAGAGGATGCTGAGGTTGCTGGGCATTGGCTGAGGAAAGTGGAAAGAGTTATAAATCAGATGCAGGTGCCAGAGGAGCTACGGGTGGATTGTGTGACTCAGCTATTGGTTGAAGGTGCCCACTCTTGGTGGGAGACCATTAGAGAAAGGAGATCAGGGGAGGTATTGAGATGGAGGGATTTTCGTGAAGAGTTTGAGGAGAGGTACTATTCTTGGGAGCATAAGAGGGAGAAAGAACAGGAGTTCTTGGAATTGAAGCAGGGAGATTTGACAGTGCTGGAGTATGAGAGGAGATTTCAGGATTTAGCAGCTTTTGCCTCCACTTACCTTCCCACAGAGCGTCACAGGGTGGAGAGGTTTCGTGATGGACTGAGGCGGGAATTGAGGATGATATTGATAGCCATGCAGT
>Ga0325410_1009280_pt1 | contig 10527 bp, 4 predicted proteins | sample PopdelMetagenome_16_FD_206182 | JGI IMG/M metagenome (GOLD analysis project Ga0325410, IMG submission 206182) | Populus deltoides microbial communities from Bellville, Georgia, United States - Xylem-PdIQD-R3 | ecosystem: Host-associated > Plants > Phyllosphere > Stem > Wood/Secondary xylem...
AAAAGAACGTACGAAAATGCCAAACAATTCCAAACCTGGAGTGTCAGCGGACTTGTATGTTTGGTAACCAAGAAGTTTGTCAAGTTAGCTGAGTAGGCCATTGTTGAATTAAGGAGAAGTAGCAGCCACATATACTTGTGTTTCCTTCCAAGTTCTAAAGTGACTTCCAATACATTCGGCTCCATTACAAGTGCTGCAGGTAATAATACCAAAACAGCAATTGGGGACATGTACAAAAGCAAATTCATTGAGTTCAACTTTTCTCTGCAAGACAAAAGAGTTGGACAAGTCAGGTTGCCATAAGTACGTGTGACTTAGCAACATTGACCCAAGTTGGAAAATAGAAGAAAAAGGTGCTTCAAGATCAACCAGCAACCAAACAATCAAAATATTTTGATAAATACTTCTCTCTCTAATCTATCTCTCCTTGACCAAATGATGAAGATTAAGAACAACATAGAGATATTAAAAATAAACTGATGATACTATAAGAGGAACAGCTTACCGTTTTGTTTTCATCCACCTTGAATAAAGAAAAAATAAAATAAAAGGCATTCCTTGAATATGACCAGACAAATGAAGCATTACCCTTCAGAAGAAAGCAGGATGCCCTGAAGAACAGACTTGAATGCCCTTGCAGCAGTCGCACTTATGCACATAATGAAGCCAAACATGTGAAAACCTGGCTCACCCTGTCATCAACAGAAGATTTTAAAGCTTAGAGCTTCACTCGAATTTGGAGCTAACAGAAGAAATCAACGTCACACGCAATCTAGCGAATAGAAGTAACTTAAGAAAAAAAGCCAAGAAAGGCAAAGAAGGCGAGGTCATAAATAAGAAATTGAATCCTTGACGAACCATAGCAAGCAGGTGACCATTATAGTATTTTATACGGTAGTAAGCAGGTTAGCTAGATACATAAAACCATCAGCAGCTGAATCTCCTATTGCTTCAGCAGAAACTGGATGGCTCTCACAGAGATTCACGTGAAAACCACCAATCAATCCAACCACTGTACACTTCAGATTTGTGCCAATGAAAATCAGAATTCTTGCTGTTACAAACTTACATAGTCCAGAAAGTAATTGCACTTCTAAGAAATGCACTTTGGCTTTATGACCCACCATTTTCTAACCCAAGAAAAAAGGGAAAGAAAAAGATCTGCTTATCACATGTGACATCTGAGATCAGAACATATACCCAGCACAAAAACAAGCATGGATTATCACACACGAACACGAATAAACAAGATCCTAGATCTGCATTATCATTATCAATTGCCATTGCTTACAAGAAAAAAATCAATCTCAAGACCCAAAATAAAAAGAAAAAGAAAAAAGTTTCAGATCAACCTTGAAACCCAAAAAAAGTCCATAATTCTAAAACCAATTGAAGATCCAAAGAATAGAACTTACTCCACTGGCAATAATCACACCAACAACAACAGGCACAAGAGCTCCATAAGTAACCCAAGCTTCCCTCTTGAAAGTCATCAAGTAAGCAAAAACAGCGGTAAAAAAAGGTGTAGTGGCCCCAACAGCCTGGTTAAACGACACAGGCAAGTACCTCAAAGAAATATTGCCACCAACAACAGACCCACAAAACACAACACTCAAAGTTGCAATCTTTAACAACTGGGGTTTAGATTTAACAACTTGCAAAGGCACAATCTTGAAGAAAACAATAGATAAGTAACTAAGTATAGCGCAAGCTGACATGTGGCACATTGTGAGAAAGATTGGAAATCTAAAGCCATAGTTTGATAATAAGAGCTTGTTTAGAAGCAAAACACCAATGTTTGATGAGTACCAGAGGATTATAAGACTAGCTATGAAAAGGGCTTGTTTCTTAGATGATGACATTGTTGGGTTTTGCCTAGTTTTGTAAAGGCTGATCTGTGTATCTCACTTGAGCTTCATCAATGGCAGTTTTGGGTGTTTTGTCTTCTGTTTTCAGTGTGTTTCTGTTTTTTTTGATTCGGTGAGGTGGGTTTTGTCCTTTTGTATTGTGAGATGGGATACGTGGGATAGTGAGAGTGTGTGCGTGGTGTGGAATTTTTCAGAATGGAAGGTGCAAAACATGGAGAATTTGGGGTCCCATTATTTTTAACATCGAACCATTCTATTGGAAGATCGAATCTAGAAAGAACACAGATGGAATATTGTAAGAGATCCTCCCATCTTGTTGGCAAATTTGGCTAGAAATGATTTTAGTTTATAGTGGTATAAATTATTCTATTGTTGAATACCGAGTCTTGACTATGAGTAGATTGGATGACATCTCTGTATCTTCACATCCTCGGTGAAAATATTCTAAATTTGGTCATATATTGATATGAAAGATTGAATACGTCTTTTGTTTATTTAACCAAATTTATTTTTTTAAAAAAAAAATTAAGGGAATAAAAATGCCCCTTTTTATTAGGCATTAAGACTTTGAGTGAGAATTGTAATCGAGTTATTAAAAACGGTTGATGCTCCTTAGATTATAAAAGGCTTTACAGTAACCCTATTTATAAAAACAAGAATTGATTTGATAAATTGATCTAAACCTAAACTGGTTTAGATTAAAGAAAAAATAAAAGTAATTTGATTTGACCCGTAAAAAATTAGCTCTCAACCCATTAATTTTTGATTTTTTTTATTAAAATAATATCATTTTAATTTATATATATATATATAATTCATAATTATTAAACCTAACTAGAGGTCGGCCTAGCATAAATTAAATGAATTAACTTGAGTTAATTAAATTTTTTTTTAAAAAAATAAAACGATGTTATTTTAAAAAAACAAATTAATAACAATTTTCATAACAACATGTACAGGGTTGAGCCTTGAAATTTAATGACAGGTTGACCGGGCATAGGATTTTGACACTCCGGGTTGATTTTTCTAGATCCGTGTCGGGGTAAGGGAGTGTTGGCTGATTCTTGTGTTAAACTATTAGCCAAATTTAATAATTATAATATAATTATATATATTAGGTAAAATATTGTAAAAAGTAATATATATATATATATACACACACACGGAGATTTATGTTGCTTTTCATATAAAAAATTAAAAAAAAATACCTTGTTTTGATTTGTTTAATGTGATGTTATTTTAGGTTTCTAATTCTAAGTCGTGAGTTAACTCAAGTTTATCTAGGGTTTTTTTTTTAATTTTATCTTTTAATATTAAGTTAATTGATAATTGAGTTTCATAATTTATTTTTATTTTTTTATAGAGTAACTTGGGTCTCATGACCGAGGTCATGGTTTTATTGGGTTAAATTGGATTGACTCAAGTTTTCTTTTTGTTTTTTTTAATTGATTTTTTAATCTTATCCTTCAATATTTGATTGATTAAGAATTGAGTTTTATAATTTATTTCAATATTCTTTCCAATGAGTTGTGATGATCTCATGATCCTGATCGTGGATTTGATAGATTAACTTAAGTCAACTTGGTCGATCACGTGTGTTGTTATCTTCATATTAAGAGAAATAATATTATCTTGAATTTTTTTAGTTAAATTATTTTTTACTAGTTGTCTTTGAATATACTTAATTAACCAAATAATATCAAGCTAACTTTTACACGGGTGAATATTTTTTTATTAGAAAACATGTAACCACACCGATTTTTTTATATATTTGAAATGACCCGTAACATAATATAGGACAATAACCTAGTGACTTACTTAAGGAATTTATTAAAGCGAGTCACATCGAAAAAAATAATTAAATAATAAGTAACAATATTAGAAGTTTTGAATTTTTTTTTTTTTTAAGAAATAGCTAATGACTATTTTATGTAGGCCCCAAAGAAGAAGAAAAGACACTCTTTTGTAAAGCTTTATACATACTAGATTACTGTCGGTAACTATATTCTGAGTTGGATTAATTTTTGAAAAGCAAAAGTTTTTAGGTGTTATTAATGTTTTTTCTACTTCAATCTTTTTTAAACAATATGAAGATTAATTTAATGTGACTCAATTAACTTGGTAGATCTAAAAATAATCTAGATAACTGATAAAAATATAGTTTAATTCAAAATAAATATTCAAGATATAATTTTTTATATAAATATTAAGACCACAACATATTTGATCTATTCAAGTTAACCTGATAATTCACATATCGAGTCATGAGATAATGATAATCTCAAAAAAAATTAAAACAAATTACGAAGTTCAATTTTCAATAAACTTAATGTTGAATGATGAAATTGAAAAAAAAATCAATTAATAAAAATGACAAAAAAATATCTAGGGTCAACTTGAGTTAACATGTCAAACCCGCGACCCGAGTGATGAGACTAAAATATCCCAATAGAAAAAAATTAAAACAAATTATGAAATTCAATTTTCAATCAACCTAGTGTTAAAAGAAGATTCGATTAAAAAAACAACTTGAATCAACCCGCCAGACCCGTGATCTTAGTAATGAGACAGAGATAATCTCATGGAAAACAAACTAAAATAAACAAAGAAACTTAATTCACAATCAACCTAATGTTGAAAGATGAAATTAAAAAGGATAATCAATTAGGAAAAAGAGAAAAAAAACTCGAGCCAATACAAATCATGAAGTCTGGTTCCCAATAAATCCATTGTTAAATGATGAATTTGAGGGGGAAAATCAAATAGAAAAAAGAAGAGAAAACTCAAGTCAACCTGTCAAACCCACGGTTTGCGTCATGAGATTGAGATAACCTTAATAAAAATAAATTAAAAAAATATGAATATTAAATCCTAATAAATATAATATTTAAGGATGAAATTGAAATCGAAAAAAATAATAACAAAGGAATGAGAATAAATTATTATTTCAATAAATGGTATTTTACGAGTAGAATTAAGTAAAACTCCCTTCTCTTTTAGTTTTTGATTAATAAAGAGTGTTTAAATTATTTATTCTATGATAAATATATTTTCAAACTAATTTACATATCAACTGAGATTAATTCCTCTTTAATACTCGATTAGATGGTCTAACTTGCAGTTTTGATATTGTATTCTTTACCTTTTATTTTAAGCAAAGGTTGTTATTCTAAGGTGGGGTTTGTACATTACTTATGCTCCTGGGCTCTCTCTAAAAAACATGAAATAAAAAATATAATAAATTATTAAAATTGATGTAAAATTAATTTAACTACCATAATAAGATACAATAGTACATAATATTATATTGAATCAATTAATATAGTAAATTATTAAAATTGATAAATAGCAAAAGAAACATGCGCGCTCTAAGCCAATCATAAACAAACATATATATATTATACAGGTCCTGGCTCTTTTTAAATAAAAATTATTTACTATAGTATTATTTCAACGGACTTCAATATATTTAAAAGGATATATGTTAATTTCCTCAAATGTTATATTTGGCATGGAATAATCTACAATGCTTTGATTTTTTTTTTTATTTTTTTTGCTTTGCCTATATTTCTTTTTTAAATTACACTTGACATCTTATATGCAAATTGCCTGTCCAAGAATTTAGCCCAGATCATTAATGAGAATAAATCATCCTATATATATATATACATCAAACAAATGATCAAAAAAAGAAAAGAAATGGAAACATGACTAAATGATTTCTCACTAGCCAGAAAAAAGAAAGAATTTTCTTCTCCCTCGCAGCACCTCTCTCTTTTCTTTCTCTCAGGACCGTAAATCCCTCTCTTTAAATGAAAAATAGGGTTTTCCTTGCGTGCACATCATTCCTACACCAAGCAAATGAACAAGAAAATGCTTTAGCTCGATCTTATTATAAAGTATCACTTGAATTATGTGCCTCCTCCTGCTTCAATGACGACATCGATCTAAGATGTTCCTCATCTCTCCCTTCTCTCTCGCCTTTGCTTAGAAATCCCAAATCCTTACGAACTGGAGACCGTGCTTTGCAGTTCGCTCACCTTCTGCATGCCTGTGTGTTCATGGGCTGGTGTTAGAAGCAAACGTGTCACGTACAGACAATGATAGAGTTCCAGACATCAGTAGTCACTGTGAAGCTTTATTAATGGAGGTAGCTAAGGAGAGTTGCAAACAAATTAAGTTGTATGGCCACATACAAAATAGTGCAGAAGTAGTTCTAGACGAGAGGGTACTGTGGAAATCAATTTGTTAGGTTAACAATAACCCATGAAAATCTACTTGAGATAGAAGTAGTTTATACCAAATTATAAATAAATTTAACAATCAATCGGATGAAGTTTCAAGATATAATTTATATTATTCTCTAATACACTCTCTCAAGTGAAAATCTTTCAAATTTAAAATTTACACAGGTCCACGTTATATTGTGCTTGGTTTTTATAAAATAAATGGAGGTGGTGAGATTCGAACTCGTGAAAACTTAATCATCAAGGCTCTAATACTATATCAAAGAACCAATTCAACCTAAAAATTTAAATCATTAAATAAAGTCTCAATATATAATTTATATTATTCTCAAATAATTATTTTATAATATAGAAAATCATTAAAATATTTCAATAGTGAAAGGAACGATGTTCCTTAAACCACAAAGACAGTATGGCAAATATTATATATTTCTTCGCTTCTTTTCAAATAACAATCATAGTTGACCTTGAAATTTAGCCCTTTACCAAAGTATTATAACATTTTTTACTGGATCCTGTGACTTTATGGGGATTCAACCATGTTTTCTTCATCAACTTCGGTTGATTCATCATTAGTCTTAATGGGGCCGGGGAGACTATTAATTAATGCTGTCCCCAGGAGCAAAAGCACCATGAATGAGAAGTACTTGTTAGACCTTTCCATTGCATGCTTTTTAGATAATTTGGTGATAAAAAATAATTTTAATGGTGAAGCATATACGTACATTTACATGTATGTATATATATATATATATATATATATATATATGGCTCAGATGATAAAGGGGTGTAATGTCACGGTTATTTATGAGTTAATATTCAATTAATACCTCTTTTAAATGTCAGCTACAAACAATTGTTTGAAGGAAACAATTAAGTGTGTGTGTATATATTATAGTATTATTTAAACTGTCTTCAAATATTTAAAAGGATGTTTTTAATTTCCTCAATTGTTGTATTTGGCAAAAGATAACTATTTTCTTTTTAACTATGAATAAAAAACTATTATAATGATAATAACTGTGTTTCTAGCATAAAGGTTCGTGGATATATATATATATTGGATTATTTTATTATATTTAATTAGAAAAAACAACAACTTGATAAAAAAAATCAAACAAGGGATTAATTTTTTTAAAAAATAATAATCTCTGACTTCTATTGGCTAGAACCTATTCTTGTATGATCCATTTCTAGAGGATATTTAGAAATATAGTAATAGTTGTTTTTTAAAGTATTTTTCGCTTGAAAAAGTATTAAAATAATATTTTTTTTGTTTTTAAAAAATTATTCTTGATCTTAACACATCAAAAGAATATGAAAATATAAAAAACTATTAATTTTAAAAATATAAAAAATTATTATTTTAAAAATACAAAAACAAATGTTATAGTATAAATTACAACATAAAGCATGCATACTGTGGAATAGTATTGCTCGACAACATGCCTAGATTCGGAGCATTAGCAGCGACATGCATGCCGTTTCGACCATGTAGCATGCAAATACCAATTTGATTATTGACAATTGCAACTCATCATTAAGCATTTAAATAACTTAATTTAATATAATTTGTGGTTTATATTTTATTATTCTTAAATATTAAATTTTATATTTTTTCTATAGAATATGTCCAATTATTATAGTTAGATGGCCTAAGGTGCAATTTTGATCTTGTTGTCTTCTTTACCTTTTATTTAAAGCAAATGTTATTTCTAATGTGGGGTTTGTACGTTTCTTATGCTCATGGGCTCCCTCTGAGAAATTACGAAATAAAAGAAAAATAAAAATTGATATTTAATTATTTATCTTAAACAAATTTCATATAGGCGTGGTAATATTTTCGCACCAAATTCTAGAAAAAAAAAACAATTATTATTCTAACCACATAATTAATACTATATTGAAACATCTGATATATTAAATTGTTGATATCAATAAATAGCAAAAATAACTAAAAGCCCTAAATCATGAACTACAAAATAGGTCTTCTCTCATTTTTCAAATAATAATCGTCGTCTAATATATTAATTAATTATCTCATTTTTTTTTCAAACAAAATGAGAGATTTTTTTATATATAGTAATATCAATAATTATTTTTTGATAATATAAAATGTTATTATAAAATAAATAAATGAATAAGATAATATAATTTTGCCTAAAAAATACATTTTTTTGTAAGAATTTAAATCATTAAGTTTTTTAGAATATCTTCGGACACACTTACTAGTTACTAATCTATTCTTGTATAATTTTATAGTTCTTTATTACTAACATTATTTTTATGGTCACCGACAATAAATTAAAACTTCATGATTGAAAAAAAGAGAGCATAAAACACGTTTTTTTGTTTTTCCATAAATATGATTAGACGTGATGGGTACATTAAAGGTTAGAGGGAAGTACTTTATGTTTAATAGCAGCTGATATAAAATTAATTTAACCATCATAATACATATTAAAATAATTAATTAATTCTAAGACGTAGTTAACCACTCAAGTCTTGGATTTATTTATTAAAAATCACTAATTCAAGTTTTATAAATCTTAAAATTACTGGAAACTTACATGATTATTAATTTTAAAACCTGTAAAACTAATTAAAATACATTCAAGTTGATCCGAATACTTATATTAATAAAAAAAATTAATAATAATTAATCAATGCAGTAAGTCGTTAAAATCAATAAATAGCGAAAGGAATGATGAGTCCTGACCAACGAACACAGTCAAACAGATATTGTATAGGTCATATTTAATTTTAAGAGCATGTTTGGAAACGCGGTTGCGGCTGTGTTTTCAAAAAAATTAAACTTTTTTGTTAAAATTTAATATGGTTTGTATGTTTAGATCGTTTTGATGTGCTGATGTCAAAAATAATTTTTAAAAAATAAAAAATATCATTGACATGTATTTTAACACGAAAAATTATTTGAAAAGCACTCACAAGTACATTGCCAAACACGCTCTAAATCATGGTCCTCAGCAACATATTTGACCAAAGTCTTATGATATTCTTTACCAGATTTCGTGATTTCAAGACATACTTACGTGCTTTATATATATATATATATATATATATATTAGCACAATGCAATTACAATCGAAAATAAATTATTGAGTTCGTTTCCGGTGTGCAACTGTAGCATTGGAGAAAGATATAAAAAAACGAGGAAAGCAGGCTCCACGCACACCTCTGATCTCAATGGATTTTTAAAAGAACTAATGTAGTTTCTTAAAAGTTTTGGGAAAATAATCTATGTTAAAAAAAAAATTAAAAAATAGTATAGTTTAAATACAATTCTATTTAAAATTATCATTTTATATATAATTATTATTTGAAAAAGTGGTCATGTTTCATAATATATTTTTACATACAACTACTATTTGAAATAGTAGTTGTTTAGTCATGTTTCAAGATTTTTTAAAATTAATTAATCTTAATAAAAATTAACTCAAAACTTTATAAAAATTAAATAACTAAAAGATGAGATTTAAACTCGATGATAAAAAAAAAAAAGATAAAATGATTTGGTAGGAGTTACAAATGAAGAAAGAAAAAAAAAGAAAGAAATAATAGGTTGACGAGGATGTACTAGGGTTTTATTTTTTACATGTCAATTACTATTTGTAAAATCTTAATGAGATAATTTTAACTATACCTTGAAATAATATAAAGTAAGGTTGTAATTAATTATAAATTAACCCACGAACAAAATTTTTAACAAATTATAATTATGTTTAATAATTTTTTAAGGTGTAATTAGAATTATCTAATTAAAATTTTTATAATGATACTAAATACATAAAAGATAGAGAGTTTTAGTAAATCATTCTTATTTGATCATTGGATTTTAAATTTTATTTATGAATTATTAAATCTTACTATATTATATTTTATGCTATTTTCAAAATATTTGTATAACTTTTGTTACTTTCCAAAAAAAAATATCTCACTATGATAGAATTCTAAAACAGCCTATCTCAATACAATCAGCTTCTGTGGGGTCCATCAAAGTGGCGGTTACAAGGTAATAAAAACTCCTTTTCATTTATCGTGGGCCCTCTGTGATCAGTTAACGATACTCCCAACCATCCGTTTCATCATTTTTGAAATCTCGAGAAATGGACGGCCAGAGAAGTCTGCCATTTGGAGTGTAGTGGAGTCAACAGGAGTCCGAATGGAAAAGGACGTCAGCTCATTCTAGGCCCCACCATCATGGACAATATTGCATTTCCATCCCTGTTTTATGCTGTATTCATCAAATTGATCCTCGTACTATAAGAATATGAATTGAATTTCAATTCTGGTAATGCAAATCGTTTTTACCTAGGTCAGTCCAATTATTAGTATTTTATATTTTATTTTATTTTATAACTAGATATTATTTTTTTGACAGAAGGATGCAT
>Ga0325410_1009282_pt1 | contig 10526 bp, 4 predicted proteins | sample PopdelMetagenome_16_FD_206182 | JGI IMG/M metagenome (GOLD analysis project Ga0325410, IMG submission 206182) | Populus deltoides microbial communities from Bellville, Georgia, United States - Xylem-PdIQD-R3 | ecosystem: Host-associated > Plants > Phyllosphere > Stem > Wood/Secondary xylem...
TAGGGGATCTGTGATCTCCATAAAAGTTCATATAAAATGAACTTAGTAATTTCAAATCCCACATCTCTATATTTTAGAAACCACTACCAATGACTTTTATTTATTTATCTCATGAAATCCTTCCGGGTCATGATTGAGTTCGTTCAAGTCGGTCGAGTTGACCCGGTCTAGACTAAAATCTTAGAAGGTTCAATCATAAACCTAACTTGATTTAGACCATGGTTCCATAGTTTCTAGGTCAAAGTTTTTCAGGGAGGACAGAATTTGACAGCTATAACTCAAGTAATCTTGAGAAGGGATGATCTGTTATTTTTAATCACTCTCCATCCTTTTTTTTTTTTTAGTTTACTCTCAAGGAAAAATATACATACAACGTATATCTTAATTCAAATTTTATAACGTGATCATTTCTCGTTTTTCAAGTAAAATAATCAGTAAAAGAACTACATAATTAATGAGAAATCTGCACTAAAATACCTGGTTCGTTTAAAAAATCCACTAATTTCCTTATCGAGAAAATTATATATATGGCTTCTAATCATTAGAGAAGGTATATATATGGCAATCGATCATTAGTTTCTGTGTTGCTTAATTGTTATCCTAAATTATTTTTCTAGATTTTGCCTCTATTCCTAAATTATTTCTGTACAAAGTTTCCGTTCTAGGGTTTTTTTTTTTAATAAAAAAAATCTAAATATAGAGGCATCAGAGCACCTTTTATTCATAGCGGGAGAACTAGTTACATGGCCTGTGGTATGTCACGAGACATGTCAAAACAATTTTAACATAAAAAAGGTGCCCTTTAAATATTTTTAAAAACTTTTAATGATCTTATTTAATAATAAAATAAAAATTAAATAAACTCATCAAGAGAAAATGAAAGAGATTTGAAACTCAATTACCAACTAATCAAATGTGGAAGGACAAACTGAAAAAAAAAAATAAAAAAGAAAAAAAAACTTGACTCGAGTTAGAATACCAAATTCATGGCTCAATCATGAAATCAGGATAACCCTAAAAATTTTTTTTGTATAAAATAATGAGGGTCCACTCTCAAGCAAACTAAATGATACAAGATGAAACTAAAAAAAAATCAATTGAAGAAACATAAAAAAACATGAGTTAACTCGGGTTACCTCGACTAACCTATGATTTAAAATATTAAATAGATATGAGCACATGGAAAAAAAAACAATTAAAAAAAATCACGAAACTTGAGGAATAATAACCTAATATTAAAGAATAAAATTAAAAAAAAATCAATTTTAAAAAATAACTAAATAAAAAAACCTCATTCCCGCCTGCATCACTCAATCTAGCCCATAAATATATTACACCATTATTAGTTTAGTCCAGAATCTTTTGAATTTATCAAATTTACCTCAAACACAATGAACATTAGATAATCTGACTCCTCAACCATCTATTGCTACTAGCAGTTAAAATATTCCGCCTGTTTTTTTTTTTTTTTTTTGGCGAGGAGGAAAAGAAAGAAAAAACTGACAAATTCTAGAAAAAAAATGTCCCATTAAGTCCACAAGCAGCAGTTAATTCATTCGAGACAGAGAAGAATCCCAGATATGCAGTTCCATAGTCACTCTTGCAGCAATTCTAGCCATAAAACCAGCACAAGCATTTGCTTCCCCTGTAAGTATGAACAATCTATATACACTGCACAATCCCTTGACCAACAGATATCAGATGAACAGCTTCCTTAGAATCTAAGTTGCATAGAACCTGTCTGTACCCTCTCTGTTCCACGCTAGCTGCCGTCCATGTTTTACTGCAAGTAACTCCGGAAGAAGGTGACAACCATTTCCTGCAAGCCCCAGTAAACAAATGACAAATACCCCATGCCAAACCACAATCCTCTGCTTTTCTAATTTACACTTGTGTGTACTAAATGATTCTATCCAAAATGCCAAACTAAGTCCTCTGGTGCCCGAATGACAGCTTCAGTGACGAATCACAATAAGATTTTCTGGTATGAAAGGGGAAGCGGAGGAGATTTGTTATGATTTCGTGTTCAAAAAGTCCTTCATGAAGAATTTGAACTTATTTTCTCGAAGTGGACGGAGGCACTCAAACATCGTCTGCGAAATGATTGAGAAATCTTAACCATCAAACATCGGAAGGATGGAGGAATAATATTTGAGTAAAAAAATGAGTTTAAAAATGGCTTTTCAGATAAAAAAATTATCATTCTTTATTTACCGGCCACCATTGATTTACCGGCCACCATTGTGGCTGTAGATCTAGCGAAAGACAGACGATAATAGTCCTTTATGTCACCTGCTTTGTTTTTTTTTCTAAAAAAACAATTCTTGTTAATAATTCTATGACCAGTGTTTTGGATTCAGTTGTTTATAGCCATATCTATTTCTCGAAATTTCAAATTTATTTTTAGTTATTTCTAACAATTTTTTTAGAAATCTTATTACCATATTCATTAAATAAAAAATTTATTCTAAAAGATAAAGTTATTGAGCACGGTCGAGGACTAATTACTCTAAAAAACAAAACTATTAAACACAGCTAGGTACCATCTATTCTAAGAAAATTAAGTAGGTTGGTTCATGTTGTGAAGCTAAATATTTTAATTTACATTTATTTTTTTATTTTTTTTAGTTTAATCTTTATTTATTATTAATGTTTTTTATATATTTATTGGCATGAATGATTTTTAATGTATTTAATTAGATCCATACATGAATTTAATTTTTCTGATTCTTCAATGTTTAAAAACACAGTAAAAAAGATTATATATTTATTTTTTATAAAAAAGAATTATTTATTTATTGTAGAAAGCATGAACTCGAAGTTGGAAACTTCTCGGAACAAAACTGACAGACCATTGGTCAGCAATTAAACAGCAAAGTTTATCCAAAAAATAATCCTTTTAAATAAATTTCAACTTCTAAATATAAGCCTCCTTTCCTTTTCAGACTCTAACAACAACATAGAAATTCATTATATAAATCCCTCTTTGTGCACGTAATCTCTCATTCTCAGCTCTCTCGCCATTCTTTATAATACAAAAAATCCCTCCTCCTTCTCCCTTCTCTCTCTGTGTTGCCTGTCTTCTCCTTTGCCTTTCTTGTCTATGATAAACAATTAGGGATGGCTTTGTTGAAGTTTCTCCCAGTCTTGGCATTGTTTGCTTTGCTTTTTGTGCTCAGCAACAATGGAGTTGAGGCTTCTCATAAGATTTATCTTCGCTATCAGAGCCTTAGTGTTGACAAGGTGAAGCAAACCCATAGAACCGGGTATCACTTCCAGCCCCCTAAGAACTGGATCAACGGTACATAATCATCTCCTTTTCTTTTCCCCGTAGAATGCAAACAGTCTCCATGATATATATATTTTTTTAAAGCACAAGAAGTATATATTGCTTTCTTCTTCTTCTTTTAATTTTCTTTTTGTTTCTTGTTGTGTATTACCTTTTTGTTTTGTCCGCCATAGATATTCTTAAGGATACATAAGGTTCCATCGATCTCGATCTTTAACTAGATGCGTTTAATTAATGATTTTATTTTTGTTGGTTTCCCCTGAGTCGTGATACCTGCTTAATTGCTACTATCATATTCTTTAAAATGAAGCTCTACGCTTTGTGGGTTTGAACCTTATCTCCTTCTCCGAATATTCATTGAAAAAAAAAAAATTTCTTTCAACAATTTTAGCTTTCGCATGTTATGGTTTTTTTTTTTTTTTTAAAACGATCGTAGAATATATAGATAAATACTACTGATTAACAGATTGCATTTTCTGCTCTGTATAATTTCTCTTTGCACCATCCTTCCGGTGTGCACATATACTTGTATGGGAATATTTCAATATATATAATATAAAAATAATAAAAAGATCAAACTTTTATTGCCACTAATTTTTTTTGCCAGAGTCATACTTGTACAGTTTCCACATGCACTCTTCAACAGATATTTTGCCTGATTGTCAGCAAAGATTTCAACCTTACTTTTTCCATCATGAATTATTAGTTTAATTGCTGTGAATATTTGAATTTTCAACATCGTCGCGCACATGTATTTCAATAGCGTGGGCAGTAGGGCACAGGGCTATAAGAGGCAAAAAATTTTATTCTTTTCTTTTCCGGTGAAAGAGTTGGAAATCCCTCGGAAGTTACATGATTTGACAGAAATGGATGGTTGGGAATTAGACACTAAAAAGATGAAAGTTATCGGCAGTTGTGGATATTTAGGTTCAAGTAAGAAGTGGGGAGGTGCAGTCCCACGTTGTCTGCCAAAAATAATGTCAGCAAACCTTTAATATCCCACTTCCTTCCAATACTTGAACAAGAAAGGTATCTCTATGTATTGCCTGGTAGATATTCAAAGCCATTGTCGTAGGCTAAACCCAATATTTAAATCATATCCTTTTTGTTTCCTTGTAATCATATTTAATTGCCCTGTTTTTGGACTCCAGAAATACCTGGCTGGCAATTAATGGAGACAGGATGAATAAATTTCTTTTTCCTTATCAGAACTCTGTCAATTTGTTTTATATACGTATCCTGCTGTTATCAATTTACACCGTTAATTATTGCTGGCCGGCTGAGGTGGTATTAATCGTCTGAGCCTCTGTTACCACCTTGTCTTTTTTTCTGTTTTTTGTTCTTGGACTTTTGGACCTTGATTTGGTTGTGGCTGAGGATGTTATTCATCGAAAACAAGGTTTCGAGGTCGTAATTCCGAAATTCTTTGATTTATTTCTTGTGATTGCAATGAAAACTCTCTAATGACAACCTAAATAGAGGACGAAACACATTTGAATTAACCTTTCAAACTCCAGAAAGGTGTACCGAAAGGTTGTCGCAACGCGTGCCTTTATGAAGCACAAGTCTTTGTCAACCGGTTAAGCATATCCTTCAGCAATCTAAAGACTGACAATGGAGGTTGCGAATCTTTTTTCTTTTTCCCAACTTTTTTTTTTTTCCTTTTTCCCAACTTGATGCACGGGGTTGTGGTCCTTTTTAGATAACACTAGTGCTGATGTATACTTGAAAAGGGTTAGAAACTTTTTATTTTTATCATGCTGGTTTTTCTCTTTAAAAAAGAGCAGGCAAGGTTCTACCTTCTCATGGATGGTTCAACGCTTATATTCAGACAGTTCTCACATGTCGATAGAATTTATTTACTGTGTTCACATCTCAGGACGGTGAGATCCAAATTTACCTTACCCTCAGAAAAGTCAAACAGGAAGTACATAAATAAACCAAGCTTAATGAAATGGGTCTATCCTAAGTTTCTAAATAATTATCTTGAAGATAAGTAGGGCGGACCTGGTGGGATAATCCATCGCCATTATTCATTAGATTCTCAATGGCAGGACCCAAGGATTTGATGTTATTTTTTGACTTGAGAAAAGAGTGTACCATTTACTTGCTGTGGGAACTTTCTGCGCTAGTGCAGATCAGTTGATGTGTCAGATATTATACATTTATTAGTTTTTGAGTGAAAATTGACTTTAACAATGATGGCTAACTTTTGTTCTTTATGTCCCATGTTGCTTCTGGGCGCGGCTCCAATTGACTGGAACAAATTAATCAACTATAGATCCAAATGGTAAGCCAATTCAACAAAAAACTTTCAAAGTTTTTAAGCCTCTGGTTTTTGAATCAATCGTAGTTTTCCATGTTTCATGCAAATGCTAATATGTGTGCGCAGGGCCTTTGTACTACAAGGGGCTATACCATCTATTCTACCAATACAATCCCAAAGGTGCCGTGTGGGGCAACATTGTCTGGGCTCATTCAGTTTCAAAGGATTTGATCAATTGGGAATCCCTTGAGCCTGCAATCTACCCTTCTAAATGGTTTGATAACTATGGATGTTGGTCTGGATCTGCAACAATTCTCCCAAATGGTGAGCCCGTTATATTCTACACGGGTATTGTTGATGAAAATAATCGTCAGATCCAAAACTATGCTGTGCCTGCAAACTCGTCGGATCCATATCTTCGTGAATGGGTTAAACCTGATGATAATCCAATAGTGTATCCAGATCCTAGCGTGAACGCTAGCGCATTTCGTGACCCGACCACTGCTTGGAGGGTTGATGGGCACTGGAGGATTTTGATTGGCAGCAAGAAGAGAGATAGAGGGATTGCATATTTGTATAGGAGTTTGGATTTTAAGAAATGGTCCAAGGCCAAACACCCGTTACATTCAGTTCAAGGTACAGGTATGTGGGAATGCCCAGATTTTTTCCCCGTTTCTTTGTCCAGTGAAGACGGGTTGGATACCTCAGTTGGTGGATCAAATGTAAGGCATGTCTTGAAGGTTAGCTTAGACTTGACAAGATACGAATACTATACAATAGGTACTTATGATGAGAAGAAGGATAGGTATTATCCTGATGAAGCCTTAGTTGATGGTTGGGCGGGGCTCAGATATGATTATGGAAACTTTTATGCTTCTAAGACATTTTTCGATCCAAGCACAAACAGGAGGATTTTGTGGGGTTGGGCTAACGAGTCTGATTCTGTACAACAAGACAGGAACAAAGGATGGGCAGGAATTCAGGTAATCCTCGGTGGAATCTTGAATTCTTGGGGATTATTATTAACTTGTTTAAAGTCATTTTTATTGGTTAATAATATTTTTTTCAATTGCATTCTTTTAGTTGATTCCAAGGAGGGTGTGGCTAGATCCTAGTGGAAAGCAATTGCTACAATGGCCCGTTGCAGAACTGGAGAAACTAAGGAGCCACAATGTTCAACTGAGAAATCAAAAGCTCCACCAAGGATATCACGTTGAAGTTAAAGGCATCACTGCTGCTCAGGTTTGTTTCGTTTTCCTCTCTCTCTCTCTCTTCTTATTGAGCAATAAAAAAAAATGAAGGGCACGAAACAATATTAAGTCAATGATTGTGACCTTGAATAGTAATGAAGTGAAGCCTTGATTTTCCTGATTAATTGCTTCATGTATTTGACAGGCTGATGTCGATGTTACCTTCTCTTTCCCAAGCTTGGACAAAGCTGAGCCCTTTGATCCTAAATGGGCCAAGCTTGATGCACTTGATGTCTGTGCCCAAAAGGGTTCCAAAGCACAGGGCGGGCTTGGGCCATTTGGACTGTTGACACTGGCTTCAGAAAAGCTTGAAGAATTCACTCCCGTCTTCTTTAGAGTCTTTAAAGCAGCAGACAAGCACAAAGTTCTCTTGTGCTCTGACGCGAGGAGGTATGTTTTACAGCTTTTCTTCTTGAGACATCTGCTCCCATCCCTATTCCTTCTGTCGACCTCTGCAACATGGTCTTTATACGTGGTTTCTTTTGAACAGCTCTTCCTTGGGAGTAGGGCTATATAAACCACCTTTTGCTGGATTTGTTGATGTTGATTTAACTGACAAGAAACTTACACTCAGGAGTTTGGTATGCCCCCTTCATTATCTTGGTTGAAAACTATTAGAGGAATGACTATCTTAACATGCTTTCGGCTATGATGACTTTTCTTTGCAGATTGATCACTCTGTTGTTGAAAGTTTTGGAGCTGGAGGAAGAACCGTCATCACATCCAGGGTTTATCCGATCATTGCAGTCTTTGACAAGGCTCACTTGTTTGTGTTCAACAATGGAAGCGAGACCGTCACTGTAGAGACTCTCAATGCTTGGAGCATGAAGGTGCCTGTGATGAATGTCCCTGTAAAGAGCTGAACGGGGAGGATTTATTTTTATCTTTTTTTCTATATCAATGGAATGATGAAATTGTCTCGTACAATTTATGAGGAATAAATAAATCTTCAATATACTTTATGAGTGGGATGGTGCAGCAACATCATAATTCACAACCCAACATTCCTTATCAAATTAAAAAAAATTCAAGTACTTAATCAAGATCTAAGATGTGAGGGGCTCAACTGTCGAAGGGAATAAGAATTTACTCCCTTCACCTATATCAGCCAAGATGCTTATAAATAAAGTTTTTTTTTTTGTTAAATTATGAGTTAATTAAATGTTTTTACAATTATTTTCATTTCTCGTAATGCCTCATGATATCTATAAAAAAATCTATTTTTTTTTTATATAGATTTGAGATCCTCGGACACATAAATTAGTATATTTATATAAAAAAGGTGTTATAAATATGTAAAAAAATATTAAATTTTAAGAACAATATTTCATTCCTAAATTCTTCGTTCGCTCACCGGAAGTTCTAGCTGATCTCAAGGAAAAACCATTTGATCAAACCTCCATCAACTATCATTGACCTATCTAACTCGCACTCTTCTTCTCACCGAGCCCAAATCATTGACCAGGTCAAAGAAGCTGCAAGTGCTTGGAGCTTCTTTCAAGTGATCAACCATGGTATCTCTCAAAAAACAACAATTGAATCAACGATCAAATCTTTAAAATCCCTCCATGAGCAATCACATGAAGTAAAATACAAGTACTATGCGATGATCGGATACGTGGTGCTGTAAATCTTGCAAGCAATAACGATCATGGCACCTTAAACGGGTGTGGACGAGCCTCGTGGCGGCCGACCCTTAGGACATAACAAAAGTATGTAGAAAAGAGGTGATTGAATAGCATGGGTGCGCTGCAGATTCTGGCTTGATTCGCAGAGCTGAAAGCCCTCTTGATAGGACTGGGAGGTTCAGGGCCGGCATATACATCGGGAAACAAATTCGACAGCAACGTTTACTGATGTGAGGTTTTTGTTGGGTCATTTCGATCATTGCTGTCCTTATCAGCTGGATCCATGTAACAGTGGGATACAGATTCTACAATGATGGCAGTGTCGGTGTGGAATGAAATTGAGGGGCGCGCTGCAGGTGAAGCATGCGCATGATGAGTGGGTGGATGCCATACCTGTCCATGGCAGGTTGATTATCATCAATGTTAGGGTCTTTCTTCAGGTAATTTCACCATCAGTTTTCCGTCAATGTTGATTGTTAGTTCCCTTTTCCTTTCCAATTAGAAATAATATTTGAATTATGATTTTATTTGTGCTTCATTTATTCGGTCAAAATCTGATTTTGATTCTTATAAAAATCTAATCTTGTTTAATTTATAATATTTTAGGTTTTTTTCTTACTGATTGGGATAATACAAGTCTCAATTAGTGTATCTATAACGTAATCTTGGCGCATTCATTCATGGTTGCATTACAAAAAATAAAAGTTGTAATTCAAAAGTCTTAGTGAATGAATAAAATCAAGATACGATTTTGGCCCAAAATAATTAACGTGCAAGTGTTTTTTAAAAATTAATTGTAAATAAAAAATTTAATGCATATATTTAATTAAATAGATTGAGATTTATATGTAGATAGAAAAAAAATATTTATATTAATTAAAAACTAAATTAGAAAGTGAAGAAATAGATTTAGATTAAGAAATTTGATCTCGTAACACGAGTAACGACCTATTAAAAAAAAAACCACGCACGCAAGCTTGGTCCTTTTTTTTCCACTTTATTTTTTTTAAAAAAATTAGATAACGCGTCCTCTGTTGCCAGTTTTCAACAATTGAAGAGGTGGTTAGAAAATTGAGATGATGTTTTTTTACTAGAAATTTTATTTTTCAGTTTATTTTTACTTTAAAATACCTAAAACAATCCTTACAATGTCTATAAACCAATAAATTAACTCAAAACACCTCTAAATTAGTCTAAAAATACAAACTTAAACTGAAAATAAAATCATTTCTCAATCCCGATCTATTTTTTTGACAATATACAGAGCAAAATACCTTTAATAGAACTCCTCTCATAGAATGAAACTAGTCGACAACAAGAATGATTTTTTTTTTTTTGACTAGAATGTGGTCAACAAATGATTTTTTCTTTTTGTTATTTTTTGACGAATCTCTTTGTGCTCTCCAAGATCAGGGACTAAACAAATGAAAAAAAATAAAATTTTAAACCAAAACAAAACTTTTAAAATCTAAAGGGATTGTGACAGAAGAAATGGAAAAATAGGAATAAAAAGAACTTTTTGTGTGAAGTTTAGATTGACCATGTGATTTGGACATGCCTTAGAATTTGATGTTTTTCTATAACAAATTAAAATAAAAATAAAAATTACAATTTGATGTTTTTCTATAACAAATTAAAATAAAAATAGAAATTGAGAGGTTGGTGAAGGTCTGAAATGGAAACCGGCGGCGTGTAGAAGATGAGCGATAAAGAGAGTTTATTTTGAGAGAGGAGGGAAAGTATTGCTGTTTCCATCTGTAATTAATCACAGGAGGGAGAGGTTTCTTTTCTCTCTGTTGTTTATCTTTCGAGTGTCAGCTGATTGTTGATTTTGTGAGTTGTCCGTTCGAAAGGTGTGCTTCCACACCTAGGATTAGGATTGTCTTCTGGTGCAAAGTCTGCTTGTCTATTAACGAACGAAATAACTGGTCAGGATATACCTCAGAAATCATCGCCCCAGCATGGATGGTGAAGAAGCAGTCAGGCAAAGTCTGCTTGTCTATTAATGAACGAAATAACTGGTCAGGATATACCTCAGAAATCATCGCCCCAGCATAGATGGTGAAGAAGCAGTCAGTTTTACTTGGTATCAC
>Ga0325410_1009283_pt1 | contig 10525 bp, 7 predicted proteins | sample PopdelMetagenome_16_FD_206182 | JGI IMG/M metagenome (GOLD analysis project Ga0325410, IMG submission 206182) | Populus deltoides microbial communities from Bellville, Georgia, United States - Xylem-PdIQD-R3 | ecosystem: Host-associated > Plants > Phyllosphere > Stem > Wood/Secondary xylem...
GCAACTAAGTTTATCTCTGTATCCAAAGTATCCAAAACACATAAAGGGTTAGTTCATTTCTTCTTTACCAAGCTTTACTTTTTGGGTTTCAAATATGGAATGCCTTATCTCTTTCTCTCTCCTTTTGAACTTACCATGTTTAAACTCTCTCTCTCTCTCTCTCTCTCTCTCTCTCTGTATTGTGTTTGTCAGCTCAGAGATTAATGGAAATGGGTTTTCTTTTTGGAACTTTAGTTTGTGAAAAGTTCAAATCTTTTTTAGTGCTTAAGTAGCAGGAATTGTAGTTACTTAGCTCACAAGATGCTCTGATTGTTATGATGTTTATGGCCATTCCCCTTGGTTCTTGCCTGTTGGCAGTTCATACTTTATAATTTAAAGAGCTCATTAATTAGATGGTTTATTTTTATGATTGAATTGAACTCTTCAGCAAATTCTCACGTGAATAAAACATATACAGTTTTAACAATTTCTATGCAAGATTAATATGATTGAATCATAGACAGGCCATGGACGGCCGGGCTGATACGGCTGAGGACAAAAAAAATCTGCCTTTGTCTCGTTCTCCGTCAGCCTAAAGATTGGGTCTCTTTCAAGCTGATTGGATATAAGAATCCTTCATCGAGGTCAAATTGCCATTGAAGAAAATATTTGGATAATGCAGTGAAGGATTACGTCACTGCAAGCATATGGAAAACGACGAAGTGGTGTCGCATGTACTTAGATCATTGCCTGGCTGTGGGTCGGATGGAAATCTCTTTGAAAGTACCCAAAAAAAAAAAAAAATTGTAAGATGCTGTTAATATGTTTTTTTTTAAGTAGAAAAACAATTATATGAGAATTTAATTAATGTGGCATGTTTAACTGATAGGTTCAACTATTAATAAAAATATAGTTTGATTTTTTTAAAAAAAAATTAAGATATTTTTTTTAAATATTAAAATAATAATATATTAGATCAACTTAGAATAATTCGGGTTAACCTGTCAAATCTTATATTTAGATTATGAGACCCTTATAACTTTATAGAAATCAAATAAAAAAATATTAAACTCAGTTCTCAATCAATTTGATGTTAAAGGATGAAATAAAAAACAAAATTCAACTAAAAATATGAGTCAGGTCAACTCGGCTTGACCTGTCAAACATGACACGGGTCGGATCAAAATTTTCTTGGATGTAAGAAAAAACATACATGTGTTGTTGATGTGTTTTTTAGTTGGAAAATAATTGAAATATATGGGGATTAACCTAATGTGATCTAGTTGACTTAGTATGTCTAAAAATAACTCGGACGACCGATAAAAATATAGTTTGACTTAAGAAAATAAAGATATTTAAAAAAAATTAAAATGACAACATATTAGATTAGCTCGATTTAACCTGCCTAATCCATTAACCAGGTAATGAGACATTGATAATAGCTATAAGAAGAAAAAAAATTATTAAATTCAATTCTCAATCAATCCAATATTGAAGGATGAAATTATATAAAAAAAAACATTCAATTAAATACAAGATAAACTCGAGTTAATCTAATTAACCCGTAAAAATCACAATCCGAGTTATGAGATTATGATAACTTTATAGAAAAAAATTATAAAACTCAATTCTTAATCAACCAAATATTAAAAGATCAAATAAAAAAAATTAATTAAAAAATGATAAAAAAAACTCCGTTTAAAAGATCAAAAATGATAGAATACACAAATATTACATTACTTGTAAATATTAAATATTACAGGAAAAAAAGAAAAAAAAGTTTCGTAGTCTAGTTATAAAAACGGTCTAGCGCGTCGATTTAAGCTCCGTTTAGAAATGTGATTGAAACCATATATTTTTTAATTTTAAAAAATATTAATTTATTTATATATTTATATATTATTTTAAAATACTGATTTTAAAAATAATTTTTAAAAAATAAAAAATATATCATTTTAATATATTTAAAAATAAAAAGTATTTTGAAAAAGCCCTTAATAATTAACACGATGGCAGATCAATAAAAATTTATTATTTTTTCAATATAATATCTTTAATGTTTTTTCTTAAGGGTTTGAAACATCAGTTTAAAAGTTTTTTTATTTTTAAATAGAGTAAAGTTAACTTATTTAATCAACTCGAGCTTCAAACTAAGTTAACCTGAATTAATTCTTGTAATCATGGTTTGCAGCGGATCATCTGTTTAAATTACCGGTGGATTTGGAATCCAATATGTCGGCAGGATCCAATGCAGCAGGCTGCCCGCCATGTGTAAAGTCTTGAAATAGCCTCTTTTCATTGGTGATGACATCTTTTTTTATTAAAAAAAAAATCGGAAAAATAATGGAAAAAAGAAAACCCTTTTGCTTTTTTCTTGCAAATAGATAAAAAAAATAAAATAAAAATTCTGTACCCAAAATCAAATGATATCATCATCCTCAACTCAATGAACCTTTCCCATGATCCTGTTTTCGATCCCACAAATGGATGGCTCTTGATCCACCACAAAACACAAGTCAAAACCACCGTCTAGAATCAAACGGTACGTCCAGAATCCAATGTGATTCAACAGCTTTAATCCCTTTTCAGAAGGGACCCACCTCAACAATAACGTTGTAGTGGGAAACTATTATAACAAAAACCTAAAAGGGTTTCCCTTTGTCTCTCTGTTTTTTTGACCGTTGCAAAATCAAATTCTTTAAGCAACTCAGAACCTTGAAACTACCTACAAGAATTAAAGAACAGAAAAAAACAGAGAACCAAACCCATCAACAATGGCAGATACTAACGGTTCTCTGAATCAAACCTATCAACAAAACCCTAGTATGCAATCTCTCTTTCAAGCCCTTGATCCTATCTCTCTAATTCTCTCTCAAAATTCTGCAGATTCTGATCATCCGGTGCCTTTAAGGCTGACTACAGAGAGTTATATCATGGAAAGAGGGCCAAGATACGGAGCATATGCCGATTTAAGAGAGACAAAGCTAAGAATGAAGATGTTAAGGCAACAAGAATACGAAGAGAACGATATTAGACAGACCCCACCGAAGAAACAAGTGAAGTTTCTAGAAAATTTGAGGCAACAACAATGTGAAGAGAATGATTTTAAACGAACCCCACCAAAGAAACAAGTGAAGTTTCAAGAAAACTTGGGCAATTCAAGAAAAGGGCTCTCTGTTTTGGCTCAATCTGTGCCTGATTTCTCTGCTACTTTAAGGAAAGAAAACAGGAAGCCACGGCAGGAATTGACACCTCCTTCAAAGAATGTGCTGAAAATGAATAATGGGCTTTTATCGAACTCGAGAGGGAGTAAGTCTGCTAATGCAGGAGAGAAAAGGAATGGTGGGTTGTTGATGGCAAGGAAGAGTTATGCAAGTGTTGAAGAGCTGAAAGGATTGTCTTTGGCTGCAGCAAATGCTATTAATGGTGAAAACAGAGGAAACAGAGGAGGTAGAGGTATTGGTACTGGCAAGACTGTTTTGGGGTATAGACAGTTTTGAGTTTGATCAATCTTATTGCAGTTTCTTAATTCTTGTGAGACTTGTTGATCTCTAAATTGGGTTTCGTTCTTTTCTTTTCCTAGTTGGATTTGATTTGATGAAGTTTTTATCACTGCTGCTATTTCTGTAAGTTGTATTCTTTGATTGGTTGTTGATTAGGGATCTGTGATTGTAAAGCTCTGGATATAATCATGTTTTACATATGATTATAATAAGTAATACTGGAGATACTTTGTCTTTCTACGATAAAATTGCTTGTTATTATTTGCACAACAACTGGGTTTCTTCATTTGTTTTCTTTCTTCCTTCCCTTTTTGGCTGTAAAGCCATGGGGAAGAAGACACTCTTTAATGGAACGGCCAACAAGCATCATAAGAGAGAGTTCACTGCATAAAATGGAACCTTGAGTTCAGTTTCCAAACTTTGCCTCGATGTCCTGTATGTTTTCTAATGATTGCTGCTTATACCTAGCAATTGATGAATATGGAAGCACACAATTGCATGAAAAACAAGCAGGTCTGCTACCAATACCATTTCAGGTTTGAATCCAAAAGAGAGAATTTCTAACAGATGCATTTGTGAAGGTGTAAATGGCATGCCTGTGACTTTAACATGAAGCAACTTGGTCTCGGTATGCCTTGTATAGGGAAAATAACGTTCTGTAATTGATCTTGAGAAGAACGCAGGAGAAGTGGTTGTTTTGTGTGAAACCTAATTATAAACAACAGTGCTTTTTTTTCATGGGTTTCACAAAGTGATCAAATCTTATAGCAACTACTAAGAAAAATTATGCAGAAGACCATTTGAAGCTGCTTTTCCATTTGAAAAATACTTGCTCATCTACAACATCTAAGAGCCCTATTAAATTAACACCACCCGTCGTTTTGGACAAAAAAAAATGCCACTCATGGTACACACAGGTTAAGTAGTGGCATCATAATAGAACAAAGTACACCTACAAATTCCAGTACGTTAGCCACACCTCAAAAGGAATCCACCCTGCACCACTCCCAAAGGTCAACAGCAATTTCCTCAACCAAAGTCTGAAGGATGTCCCAGTCAATTTCTGCACCAGTTTCAAATCCTTCAATTTCAAAATCTGTCCATTTTCCCAAGGAATGACTCATCTCCCAATCTATTATCTCATCAGGTATCATCCCAGCAAAGTCTGACCACCTTCTTACCTCCTCAGCTATCTCTTGAATCAACATCTCTACATTCATGCATGAAGGTACTCTTTTCCATGCTTTGAATCCAGAGTAACAGTACCGGCTGTATTTTGAATCTAAGCATTCAATCTCACAATCAAGAAGAAACCGTCTGAGTTGAATACCATCTTTGCTGTCTTCAAAACCAAGAAGGCAATTAAGATTTTTCCACATGGCACCAGCAAGAGCTTCATGTCCATCAAGCAGAAGGGAACCGATGAGAAATCTCTTCATTCTATCTGAATTACATAGAGTTGCATTACCAAACAAGAGTTCAGTATTCAAGATAACCTCCTTTGCATGTCTGAGCTGATTTCCAGTTAACCCTCCACCAGCAAGATTGATGCTCTGTAATATCCTAGAAACATGGTTGAGAAGATCAGTAGCTATCCTGCTACCTGTTCTCCCTGGTATCAAAGAGGTTGCACAATCCAGAAGATCAGCATGAGTGACTACTGGTTGTGGTTGATCATAGGAGTAATAATCCATGGAGTCTAGCAGCATCCTGCATCCTAAGAATCACAGGCCAAAGTTTTACATGTAAAGAGTTCAAAATATTTGATATAAGATTAGATTAAATAGTGGTGAATGAAAACATAACTTTTTTTATCTATTTCAGAAAATTCATACTCAAGGTTCCAAGTTGTTCCATAAAAGAATGCTCATGAGCTTCCTCATTCTGCATTATCATAAAATTCAACTTTCTTACCTGAACTATCATCCAGACTGCTTGAAAAGCAACTGTCATTAGAGAAAGACGCTTCAAGCACAGATCCAGGACTAAGATGATCGCCATCAAGTGATATTCCAACTGAATTCCTCCTGATTTTTCCTTCCTTCTGAGCAGAGTAATAAAACAAGCTAGATTTGTAAGGTCCAGAAATTGCCAAGGTCCATTAAACACAAAACATTGCATAAATGTAAGGGATGAACCAGAAATTAATTTTAAAAATCACAAACCTAGAACATAAAACACCATCAAGGAAAATCTAGCTTCATATAAAGCCAAATGTTAATTTCATGATAATGCCAACCTTAAGCCAGATATGAAGTTCAATATAGAATTTGGTAACATTGGCATACATTGCAACTACTTCAACAATTTCACCAGTTCCACCACATGAATTCCATTTATAATTATAGCATACAGGTTTAGGGTTCTTAGCCTCAATATGACCTTGAAATCCTAGGATTAGTTCCATGAATCCTAGTATTCTGTTCTGTCTATGCATTTCAACTCCAACAAGATCTCTACCTTCTTTGACAATGCGAACCTTCCCTGTTGCCTCAAAATACTTAAAAAGGCAGCTTATCATTGCAGCCAATAACTAAAATTCAAATGTCTCAGTGTAGTCATATTATTTTGAACTGCGACCATCAAATAATGCATTATGTTAATTTGAAGATTTGCTTGCTGAGGCGATCACTTCAGTGAACCATAGAAAACACCATTTGAGACATCCCTTTGCCTTGCAAACTTTCAATCAAAGCATGTTTTGCCTTCTGACATCAATTGGGTGCTCCTATAAGCTTATTAAATTCCCACAAATGCTTTCACTCCATTTCTATTAGCTTTGTCCTACGATGTACCATCTTCACCACATCCAATAGTAACATGTTAGGAATGAGCACCTACAATTCAATTCATATTCTGTACATTTTAATTTATACCCAACTCTCAATCACCAGCTCTACCCACTCTATCTTAGTTAAAAATGCCCTCTTTATCTTACATTCTCCACACCAGTCCGCTGCCTGTTTCCCATATTTAATCATTGTTGTGCAAAACTCAGAAAATGAATAGATAAACAAGCACATAAACAAATTTAACATGGTTCGGCTAATTTTCCTACATCCAAAAACTTCCACCATTATTAAAATAACAGTACAACTTCTAAGAAACCCTTCCAAGAAAATAAACTTCTCGATAAATTAAACCCTTCAATTAATCCTCCTAAGAAAACCCTTCAATAAAACCACTCAAATAGATGCTTTAAATGCCATGCAACAAAATCTTCAATTCTTCATACAAGTGTCTTCTAATAATCTTAGGGCCAAAAACTTCTTATATTACTAACCTCTATTTGTAGAGGTTATAGAAACCCTACTGCTTGTTGCACAAGGAATCCATACTAAACAAGAAATCCCTCTAAATAATGAAACCTACACTAATAGGAAAACCTATATATTTTTTACTAATTGGAATTTGATACTTGATATTCAACAATCAAAAAGTTGCTGGACTTCAGTTACCATGACAATTGGCTATGAAAATGTAGATTCTAGAGAGTTGGACTGCACTTTTTGAACCTAATCTCTATTATAAACCAATATTTTCATTGAAATCAATTGAGAGGGAGGGAGAAAGGAAAGGCCAACATTTTCATTGAACCAAATAGATACAGGGACTTATTTTGTTTAATAGAAAATAGAAAAATGAAAAATGAGGACAAAACCAAAAGAGTTTCAATTTCAAAAGCCCTACATCTAACCATTGACAACTACTATCAAGAAGATGCGCTGTATGGTATACAATTTTCAAACAGCAACTCTACTATTCGGCAAAGTCAAATTTGGCAAGCTTCCTAACTCTAACTATAAAACAAAGACAGCAAGCAATGGGATGTTATTCATTGAGAACCCCTCGAATGAAAAGGCAATCATTAAACAATTTCACTAATTTCTCAGTTTTGTTTGTCTTGATTTTGCCAATTGTATAAGAATTTCAGCCAACAGAAGGAAGCCCCAGAATCAGTTTTCTGCACGCAGGCGTACAGGCTAAAACAGTTCAAAATAGTGTAATATCAAATATGTAGAGCTAATGTAGGCACCAGTATCAGAGGGGGAATGACATTGCCATAGTTCTGGTTTTAAGCATTGATGCTTAGTTAAGTCAAAAACCAAAAGTAAATAAGAACACAACGTCTGGACCATAAACAGCTTAATAAAAAAGACATCACGATGCTAAAAGATTGAAAACCAACCTCGCAAGTTTTTTCTGCATTAAAAACATGAGCATGTGGAGACATAGGCTGATCTGCAGTTAAAGCAAATATTAGCTCCTGAAGAATCATTGCAGTGGATTTCTTCAGGTGACTGCCTCCACTTATCAATTCATCCTCTTCCTGAGAGGCTAATTCCTTCAGTTTTTGCTCTAAAATAGTGCTAAGCGCATCTCCTTTCAATGGCAATTTATTCTGCAAAGATGTTTTGCCATCATTCTCATCCAACACCGGCCTCCTTCTTTGGTAAGAAGCGTTCTTATCAATTTGGTGACTCCTCTCTTTCAGCCCCAAGGAAACAAAATTTTTGTGCCTCAATGGAGAATTAAATGTAAAAGATACGACATCATCCTCCCTAAAGCAATTATTTTTATTACATTCTCCATTAAGTGATCCATTTTTTATACATGCACAGTCCATGGAGCGAGAGCTGGATGCAACCTCTTTTCTACTCACACTATCAGACTTGGTGTTCCTTTGTCTTGTAGACATTGGATTAGCAAATCCAGTACTTTCAACTTGAGCATTGACACTGACTGTCCTCCTCTTGCGCACTGGGCTCCTAAGCTGTGACATGGAATCATCTCGTCTGCTGCAAACTTTTCTGTCTTTGTCAATTATAGAATTATCAGCTAAGGTAGATGCCCTTGGCCGGCCACGACTGATTATTCTTCTGTTCAAAGCAACAAAATCTGTAGCCCCACTAATAGCATTTGCAGATGATGAAGCTCCCTTGCTTCGCAGATTATTTATTTTGGCCCTTGGTGGAGTTCTATTTCTGCTTACAAATATCTCATTTTGAGTCTGGATCCTCTGCTTAAATGTAATAAAAGATGACTCTTGCTGTTGAGGTCTGCACTGCTGGCTTCTCGATTGCCGTTGTGATTGACCTTCTTGAGACAGTGGTTTGATAACTGTGATGGTTTGACTTGGTACACGAGTGTTATCCTGTTTTTTCACAGCGAGTGATTGTTGGTCCCAGTGTCTCTGATAAATTACATTTCTTTCTTGATCAGGAGTGGATGTGGGTAACCTAGGCTTGGTCATTTCTGATTCATGGGAGGACAAATAATTTGAACCAGTGGATGGACAAACAAACTGCTGCTCCTTCGAATTGGGTTCGTCAAACAAATTACCACAATTTTTGTAAGAAGTTTGCCCTATAAAAGATTTACCTGCACCCTCGTTACAATCTTCAATATCTTGTTGTTTCACAATGTTTGGTAACATAATTCCAATCTCCTCTGCCAACACTTCATCCCTGGGACAATAATTCACAGAACTTGAATAAGTAAGAGCACTTTTTGCCCTATTGGTAGCTTGCAACCCAGGTTCCAAAATTCTAGTGGCAGCATCAATCAACCTAGACGTCCTAGATGCGTTCTTGGAAGAGGAAATCCTCGGACTCTTAACTGGTGGTGCAAGCTTTGGATGATGATGCTTTCTAGACCTTGACAAAACACCCTTCATTTGCAAGGCCTCGGCTCCAAACCTAGTCACTGCTCGTCTCTCAAACTGTCCTGTCTTTTGAAGCTTTTGAGGCCTAGATTCAAACTTTTCGCTCCCTTTCACCATATTCAAACCATCCCTATCAGATCCACTGTGGCATTTGTTAACAAATTTCTCTTCTGTAACATCACAATCAACAGAATTTGAAACTTTCTTGTGCTTATCTCGATGAGCAGCTGGCAAAGAATCAAGGCCCATCAGCCTAGCAACCAAACCAGGAGCTCTCATTTCATGCTTTTGCACTACCATATCACCATTACAATTTTCATTTTTCTTTACATTTGGAAAACCCCCTTTATTCTCATCAGCAATCTACATTTAAAGCACAGACAAGAACCCTCAATAAACTACAGAATAAACAACTTAAGCTCAGTCACAAAGTTAAATCTTTCTTTAGTTAGATAAAAGTAAATGTCCCTCAAAAACATCTATGAAAATCAAGATCCAACTTTGGAAACCAAAATGCGTACCAGGTGGAGCTTTGTTTTGGGCCTCTTCTCATCCCCTCCAAACTTCTTTGATGGCTGTTTTGCACGAGCTGAGCAGCAGCAACAACACAGGCATTAAACAACCAGAGCAATCAAATTTTAAGGATTCTTGGTCAAATGGGTATTTTTGGTTTTGAGATAAATGAACTGACCTGCCGGAAGCAATTTCCTGGAGAAGAGCTTTTTCTTAGCAAACCTCCTATTCCAATCAAATAACTGAAAGAAAATACCAACACAGCCACCAGGCCTATGAGCCTTTTTCTCTGTTATCGCTAAACATGTCCCTGCTGTTTCATTCATCTCTCCAAGAAACCAAAAATCGCTCTCTTTCAAAACCAAACACACCCAAATCTCAAATACCATCTATCTGGCAAACCCATGTGAAAAAACCCCTTCTTTCCAACAAAACAATGCAATGTAGCTAACCAAGTTAAGTTACCCCAAAACAGCAATAGAACACCAAGTGAGCAAAAAACCAAAACGCCCTACAATGATGTAATGGGAAGGAGTGAAAAGGACAGGAGAAAGCAAGAGAAGACAACCAAGAAAACCCTGTAGACTATAGAAACTAGAAAGAGAGGAGAAAAAAAGTAGTTTGGCCTACCTGTACTATTCCGTTACTCAATAGTAGTAATAGTATTATATGATCTACATGTCTTAAAGTAAGCAACAGGTGATTCTCTTGAACAAAGAAAGGGAGAGATCAGTGAATGAAAGATGTTGATGACGGAGAATAAAAAATGAAAAGACGTGAAAGAAAGAGAGAATCATGTGAGAGATTGGATTGTGCGCAGAGACCAAGAAAATGAAGCTCGAGGGAGTGAGAGAGGGACTGACAA
>Ga0325410_1009284_pt1 | contig 10525 bp, 10 predicted proteins | sample PopdelMetagenome_16_FD_206182 | JGI IMG/M metagenome (GOLD analysis project Ga0325410, IMG submission 206182) | Populus deltoides microbial communities from Bellville, Georgia, United States - Xylem-PdIQD-R3 | ecosystem: Host-associated > Plants > Phyllosphere > Stem > Wood/Secondary xylem...
AGTCCTTTCTTCTAATCGAAGGAAATATCGTTGTATGGTCTTCTCTTCTTGAACATGTCGGCTGAGGCGGAGAGATTTGGTACTTTCAGGAAGAGAAGTGGGATACCGCTAAATCACGTAACTTGACCCCTGTTATTTTGAGGTCATATCTGGTATTCAAAATTTGCTTCCATTTGATACCGCTTTCACGGCCCACATCGAAACAGTACTTTACCCTTAAATGTCCAGTCAACTGCTGCATCTCAACACATTCTGGGGAGAACCAAAATATCAAATCGGTTCATTTATCTCTTGATGTTTGTAAATGTTCATCGTTACAGGCCTTTGTTGGAAGATTTATATCATGTTTTCTAGGATAAAGACCTAACGTGAACCAATAGGCAGGAGACCAAGCTGGGAACCCTAATAGCACTCCAGATCATGGAAAGAAAGCTACCCAAAATCAAACTGCTTTGTCAGGCGATTGGACCGTCACGTTATAGCATATTTTTCAACACGGAAGGGATGGGAGAACGCCCTAATGAGAGGTGAACAGAGCATAACCAACAAAACTTTTCAAGAGCTTTGCAATTAACTTTTTTATGGAAAAAAAAGCGAAATAAGTATGGCATTTGCAACTGTCAGTCGTATTGGACTCGCTCCCCGCCGCCGCCGGCTATCCCCCTCCACATGAGATGAAGTATTTTATTCACTTTTTGTTTTCTTTTCTTTTTCAGTGTTCCAACAGTTGTACCAGTTAAAATGCCAGGAAATAACTCGAAGACAACATCCCTTCATATCGGGATGTCACCAGGCTCTGTATGGAGAACAAATGCCAACATTCGACATTATCGATTCTGTGATTGCAAAATTTATGTATGGTTAAACCATGGACCAACTGCTCCATTTATGTGCCCGTTGCTGTGGATCCCAACACCATTTGAAATCAGTGGAGGCAATCCCACCGCCATTGAAGGTGGAGCAGCAGGATACATCCCATGATTGTGGGGTAAGGTGTGGGGGCTCACATGAGGACTGGCTGGACTCCCCTTGCGCTGTTGGAGGACATGAATCTGCCTGAGACCTTCCTCATGAATTCGTGATATTGTCTCTAACTCTTGCATCGATAGAGCTTCCAATCCGGCTCCATAAAGAGGGGCGTGTCGGGTCATTTCTTCTTGAAGAGAAGCTTCAAGGGTGTGGATATATTGCTGAAAAATGAAAGGGTTGAGAATTAATTTGACACTGCTGCTTCTAATTCACACAACGTGGAAAAATAACAAGTCTACCATTAAGATTTCATGTATGCTTACAAATGATTAATCAATACAGAGCTTATATCATTCCGAGACGATGCTGCCTGAAGCAGACATACTAGGCTTTATTGAAAGAACAAACAAAAGAAAACATAGGCCGACCCTTCATTAGGTTATGTTGCGGCTCTTCTATTGCAGTCGACAAATCATGCACATGCAAAGACCATCCACCAAAAAAGAAATCCCATTTTTAATGAAGTTTACCCAAATTGTTCAAGGAAAAACAAGTCCATCACCTAAAGCACGGACATTGCATGCAAGAGTTCAAATAGCAAATTAAGACAAGCCTGTTGAAAAAAAATTTAAGGTGATGGTTTTGATACTCAAAAGACAAAAAATGGAACTGCAAGCTTGATCAAGTATCATGACCAAGGCTTTTGATATGAACACATGATTAGACATGACTCTGATGATAAAATACTCAGAAGAGGGACCGACTATGTAAAAGCACAAACCTGACAGGCCTGCAACTTTGATTCCATCCCATCAATATATGCTTCACACCTAGCAACCTGCTCTTCCTTCTCCCTCTTCTCTCCTTCCGTTTGCCCAACTGTTTGTGTCAACCTCCGAACCTCGTCCTCCAATGACTGACGGATTTCTTCCCTGGTCACATTCTCTGTTGCATGTCGTTTCAGTTCTTCATCAAATCTTTTTCGTGCAGCTTCAGCACTCTTCAGCCTCTCAGCGAGAGCATTTTTCTCTTTTACTACTCTCTGCATTTAATATTTGCAGCACAACAGCAGTCAGCATTTAAGGGAGAAGAATGTGTGTAAACAGCTAAAATTGTTTCCATGAATAACGCTGCAACCTCAACCAAAAGAATCTTCTAAAAAAATAGCATAATCCATCCACCTATCTCGAGGACAAAGAAGCAAATTCTACAGGAATATCTCAACCATATACATCCACAATGTTGCTAACAAATATCAACCAACTCTCTTATTTCCGAAACATTCCTCCATAAGAAAGAAATATGATAAGACTTGGCACGGCAGAGGAGTTCCATTTTTTCACTGCAGGAATTGAAATTTACAAAAAAAGATGTTCCAAGATTCTAAGGGAATTACAGTACATTGTGGAAAGAGGTGAATGGTGGGGCAGGATATTATTAACTACCACTCCCTCCATTCTTGTAAAAAGTCTCCCCCTAATCTGGGAGTAGTGGAAGCGAGGTAATAACTTTAAAACTTTCAGACCCAAACTTCCAATCATAACCTTTTAACTAATTTAGCAAAATATACCCTGCGGACATAAAAGTAATTTGAAAATAGTTACCGTTCTCTCCCATTCTCTAACCAAACAAAGAAATATTCTTTAACTTGCATTTCCATACTGATAAATCAAAACAAGGAAAGAGTATTCTCTTTCCATCCCTTTCCTTAATCCCCCTCCCTTCCCCTTCTCCCCAGAAATCCCAAACAGCGAGCCAGAAACAACTAGATGAGCTGTTGGCTAAGTTAGTATTTCACCTTCAGATAACAAACAAGAAGTAATGGATTGATGTGGTAAAAAAACGAGAGCATTCATAAAGGAAAACATATCTCATGGTCCTACCTTCAATTCATCCCGTTTTCGGGACTTCAAATGGGAGAGTTGTGTCTCGGCATCATGAAGACGGTCTTGAAGAACTTTCTTCTCAACTGTAAGCTTGATAATTTCATCATCTCTCTCTGAACGTACCCATTCAAGCTGACTCTCAACTTCATGTATCTGTTCAGAAAGTTCCTTCTTCTCCCGAGCGAAGCGATCCATCTCAGCCCTCATTTCAGACTGTCATTTCAACAGTATTATCAACATTAATAAATTCCACATAAAAAATTCCTACATGTTAATTAACTGGATTATATCAGGTACCTTTAGCCTATTGTTAGTGGCCTCAGAGTCACTCAATTTTTGAGATAGATTTGCCTTCTCCCGAGCCATATTGGAAATTTCTGCTTTCCTCTCATCACGCATACGGATAATTTCATCTTCACTAGCACATAGCTGGTGCCAAAGAGCAGCCCGGTCAACATTTGCAAGTTCAGCAACCTCCCGCATCATGCTCAGAACAGGTTTAACAATCTCTTGCTCCTCGCAAACTAAAATAGCCAATATATCCAAATCTAGATCTACATCACGACTATTATCTGTAGTACTGGTGGCATGATCAACAAGTCTCTTTAGCATTCTCCCTCTACAGGACTCATTTGCATACCATTTAAATAGTATCGTGTACAGCATCTTAACAAATCCCTTCACACAAAGGTCTCTAGAAAGGGCCAGTCTCTCAGCAAGACCAAGAACAACAGAGAAATCATCCCGTTGAACTCGCAGCTGTTCACTGGCTTCTCCCTCTAGTATAGCATCTTCCTGCTGAAAATTTTCAGCAACAAATCTGGCATTAAAATTCAATCTTTGGGCGAGACGCCTTTCCAAGACAATTGCTACAGATTGAGCCAGAATTGCTCCTCGACCTACAGCCCTCTCAAATGTTTGAGAAGCTTCAAGAGCAAGGCAAGGTATGGATAACATCTCAATCAGAATATAAATGTCAGAAAAATGACTGCTAGAATGGAATGTCTGCTCATCCACCACCTGCAACCTTTCAGCAGCAGATGCATTTTCTCCAAACAAGAAAAGACCACAAGGCAATGTTGAGCAGCTGTCACCAAGGTCATCATCACAATCAATATCTCTTAGTATGGTTTCAGCAACATCTCCCCAACTATTCACAGTTTTGCTCAAAAAATCCAGGACAAAAGGGGACACATCAGCCCCCAAAATTTTTAGCCTACTACGAACAGATCTGACCTACAAAAGAAAACAGAGAAATTTAAATAAGCATTAAAGAGATCTTGTCAAACAACAGAGGAAGATATTCTGAGAAAGAAATGCGCACTGCTTCAGGAAGATGTTGGCATTGGGATGCGGCTTTGAATATAAAATCAATGGTAGCAGCAAGAGGTTCATCATTTGAGTCAGTCAAAAGATCTAAAGACTGAAATAGAACACGCTCCCACACATCACTGCCACACTCCAGTTGACTAAGAGCACCAAAAACCTAAGAATGACCATCAAAATCACACAATGAAATATCTGGCAATAGACTTAAAGAAGAACAGTATGTGCAGTTGGTCAAAATAGAGAGGGAGTCTTTTATAAAAGTCTATCTATTCAACAGTTATCTTACAGGTATCCGCAATGCAGGTTCTGCATCAGGCTTTTGAAGTCTTTCAAGAAGTGCATAAGCAACCAGAGGATGCTCTGCATGCTCAACCAATTTGGGTACCAAAGAAACCAGGTCAGGCTGCAGATGCTTAGGAGCTTTATCCAACACAAGAGCTATCTTTTGCGCAGATTGCGGTCTTCGTCTTGGCTCTGGGCAGCCTTGTGGAACAGCTCCATCTAGGGCCCTCAGTGAGTTGACAATCAGTCCCAAGAGCTCCTCAGATTGTTCCGGCCACTTGGTCTGAAAGTCCGACTTCTCCAAGTAATTAATATAAACCAAAATATTACACAGGAAAAGTAAACAGTTATGCAGTGGAAATCCATACCTTAGAGCGAAGTGAAGCATTTCCTGAAGCACCCCCTGCTGTTGTTACGGGTGGATGAATAGGCTGTCCTGGAAGAGCTTGTCCAGGCATAACAGTCCCATTTATGTCAGAGCTCTGAACAGCAGATGCTCTAGTAGAATCATCTAGACCAGAATCCAATCTTTCATGTACAGGAAACCGAGCGGATTCTGTTGCTCCACTTTCCCTGTCAGATTCCAATGGGTTGGCCGCACCACTGCCATCAAGAGAAGGCTTTGGGTGTGCATCAGATGAATCATCATTTGAACTTCCTTCAGAAGGTTGGCAACATTCAACCATTATGTCCAAAAGTAAATCTATAATTGCCTGCTGCAAAACTTTTACTCCCATCAACAAGTTCATCAAGCTGGGGGAAGATTCATCAGCCTTTGTGGCCTTCTTTGCATCATTGCTACCGGAAAGTTTTGTTGGAAGAAGCAGCCTCTTTACTTTAGCAGGGTCATCAAGATAAACACGTAGCCCAGTCAGAAAACCAGCAATGGCACCAGCATCAATTAAAAGCTTTTCTCTTAAAGTAACCTGGGGCTGCGAAGGATTATCTCCATATGTGAGGTGAAACCCAGCTCTGGAAAGAAGGTTTCTAAAGATATCTTCTTCATCTCCACTTATTCCTTCACTATCATCAGAATCAATGAGTTCATCAGGATCAGTTGTTAAAGCATCCTGATCATCCTCAGATGCCAAAACCTAACAGAAGGCAGAACAAACATAAACATTCAGCCATCATATGAAGAAGATATGATAACAAAATAAAAAATGCTGCTTCTGATCTCCAACAAATTTGTTCAAATGTACTGGTTATTGAAAATAAGATGCATAGGAGTAAATTTTTATAGCACAAAAATGCATGCATGAAAGGTACACAAAAATATCAGAACCATTGAACTGGTGGATTAATTCATGATTGTTTTCATGCACTACTCTTACATGCATTTTCCTGATGTGTTGCACCAAAAAAAAGGTGCATACAAAATTACCAATACGTGGGATGAGCCAGTGGGGTTTAGGGAGTGGAGTGCAACTACCCCCATTATGTAGTTCAAGGCCTAGTGGGCCTCTCAATGAACCAAAACAAATAATGTTCTTATAATTCTGAGATAAAATAACTTAAAAAGAGTGTAAAATATAGGACATCTAAAATGCCTGGCTGGTGTAAAAAAAATATTTTAAAAACTCGGACACAAAAGTTCTCTCCATTGGCCCATGATGTTGAAGGTTAAAAATCACACAGAAACATGATGCAGACACATGAACCAACAGGCATATCACCATACAAGAATCTCAGTACATAAAAATAGCAGAAAATGATCGAAGAAAGACTAATTCTAACCTCTAAATCTGAAAACTCGAACCATGGGCAGCAATCTAATATTTCACAGACAAAAACAACAGTGTCTCGTACAAGGAACCCTGCATCTGTTTCCAACATATCTGACACCTTCATGAATTGCAGGACAGAATTATTCCATGTCTTTGTACAAATAGATGACTCCTTCCACACAGTCTTGGCAGGATTTTTTTGATTCACTACAGCCATTCTGTATCTGACCCAAAAGTTTTTATCTGGATCACTACCAACTGACTGATCACTCTCTAAGTATATGCATATGGTGTCAAAGGACTCATACACACCTGCATGGGAAAAAATACATACCATAAGTTGAATAAAGAAAGAGGGCAGCTGCAACCAGAACTTCAGCTTAGAGATGACCAAAGATAACTACTCACCAATCCGAAGCTCACAACCACCAGCTTGGAAGAACTTGCTAAATATTTTTCGAGTTTCCATTATTTCTTTGAAGGACAAGAAGTTCTCCACTTTCCATGTAAATGAACTTCTTTTGCCAACCCCATCAATCTGGGAAGCACTATTAGTTGACTCGGTATCCTGATCAGTAAAATCTTGCATTATGGATGTTTCTTTCAGGATGAGAACCTCCGCAGAGAATACAACAGTATCTTGAACAAGAAACCCAGAATCTTGATCAAACAGGCTTGTAAGTGTCACAAATTCACGCCAACCCCAATCTTTGGCTGCTTTGGAATAGCGATTCTGAGATTCCTTTGTGACAGATTTTTCCTCCATCCTCTGGTTCACAACTGACAATCGATGACTCACAAAACAACTCCAGTCGCTAGAAGTATTTCGTGAATCCGTAACTTCAAGAAACACTGAAAGGTGGCATGGTGGCTGAGACTGCCCTGATACCACCAAGCATACAGGAATTTCTCATCACTTCACTTTCCTAAAAAACTTCCAGTTTGGCTTACAAATTAACTTGAAACCATTTTGCATGTGAGCAGAGAGAAGGCGTTAACTGTCAATTTGGTTTACATATCTAGCAATTGTACAATTAGCTTAAATACATGATGCATGCAATCAAAGAAAACCTTCTCTTTCCTAGCACAGCCCAAGGACCAAAACTTAACTAGTTAAATTATAAGCGGTATGCAATGATGCATGGTGTTTTGTAAAACCTTAATCCAGTTAAGTGAGTTTATCACTAATATAAAAAAAAAATGAAGCTACTTCAAATAAATCCAGCATAACAGACCATTATAAAAAGATAGCAAGCAAGCTCTCTGTGTCCACATAAGTAGGAAGAACTACTGCTCAACTATCCATATCGAGACGAGCTGCACTTGTCTTAAAATCATCAATTAGAGCAGGATTTTCATAATAGATTCAAGGCATACTCCAAGTCTGTTAGCATAAAAATAAATGAGCAACGGTAAGTTCATAGCTAAATAATACTAAAGACAATGTTGCATACCTCGAGGATAAACAATGAGTCGGCAATCCCGGTTCCCAATCTGAAACCTCCTGCTCTTGATGCAAAGACCAGTAATCTTCCTCTTCTTCAAAAGATCCTTCAACCTCGTAAAATTCTCAATCCTCCAAGTGAATTTCCCCATATGCCCATCAGACTTCCTTGCTCCACCCCCAATCCTCCCTCCATTTAAACCCCCATTCTTTGAAAAGCTACTGAACTCCTTAATCACATGAAATGAAGTGCTAAAAACGGCAGTATCATCAACCAAAAACCCTGATTCAGCCCCAACAAAATCAGCCATCTTCATATAATCATTCCACCCCAAACTTGTATTATCCCCGCTTTTATTATCTGCCGCAAACCGTCCATATGAATCCCTATGCACATGATTGCTCCCCCCAGCCTTTTGATTCAAAACAGACATTCTAAACAAACACCAACAACTCCTATCCGAAACACTTGTCTTCTCCGTATCCTTACTCTCCAAACACATAGACAAATAATCCGTACCATTCACTGAACTCTGATACACACTAATCCTTAAATTACATTCCCCAGCAGGAAACACTTGACTCATTATCTTCTGTGTCTTAATCATTTCCTTGAACAAGCTAAAATTATGCACTTTCCACGTAAATTTCCCACTCAACACATCCGATACTGGTCCCACAACTACCGAATTCGATGAAATCGATAAAGAAACCCCCGATTGCACCTCATTATTACTAGTGCTACTACTATTGTCGCGGATAAAACTAACTGACTCATTTAAAATCAAAATATCGGCGGTGATTAAAACGCAATCATTATTAAACAAATAGCCTAATTTGGAATCGAAAACGGTAGAAGCCGGGGTAAAATCACACCAACCGTGTGATTTTTTCTTGCTGGAAAACCGATGCCATGAATCACGGTGTATAGTTTTGGAATCATCGAGTGGATTAAAAATTGATAAACGGTAGCTGGCAAAACAATCCCATTTTGACGATGATGTACCGCGCGGGTCCATGATTTGAAGGTAGATTGAGATGTAGCCAGGCAAAGCTTGAGAGTCACCTTTAGGGTAAATTAATAAACGGCAATCGTAACCGCCTACCTCAAAATATTTACTCCATAATGCCCTAGCTTTGACACGTGGAAAATTCTGTACCGTCCATTTGCAGATTGCCGAACACTCCCCTCGCCGATCGATGGTAACGGCTTCTGCCGCCGCTCCGTTCGTTCCGTCTCGCGTGGTCCCCACGGTGATATCGTCAATTGTTGTGGTGGTTGATGTTGGCGTTGCTGTGGTAGTGGATGATGATGTGGCGAGAGAGGATTGGTCGGAGGGGGAAGGTGTAGGGGCGGATGAGGAGCAGGATGAGGATGTGGCTGCCGCTTCCATTGAAGTGGCGATGGTGGTGGTGTGGTGTTTCATTGTTTGTTAGGGGTTTTTGGTGTTTGGTGTTTGGTGTTATTTAGTATTTATTTTATTTTTACTTTTCTCTCTCTAGAGTTTTGATCAAAAAATTTAGAGAGAGGGAGAAGGAGAAAGAGAGGAGGGGTGTGTGGGCGTGGGGTAAAGGGAGGAGGCTGTTCTGGACAATGAGCTCCTTGTGGACTTGTAGTTAACCTGCCCTCTTTTCTTTTTCTTTTTTTCTCTTTTTGGTTTTTTTTTTTTTTTTTTTTTTGGGCTTCTTGGGGTCAGGATTCGATGTGGCGTGGGTGCAAGTTTCGCTGTGTGAGATTGAGGAAAACTTGGAGGTGGGGTCTACATCATGGGGCCTGGTTATGATGCACGTACGTGGGAGTAAGGACACGTAGCCCGTAAAAAGAGCTAATTTTATCAAAGTATTTTTTTTTCTCAAGAGTTGGGTATCATTTGCCATTTTCCTTTTTTGTTTTGCCTTGATTTCGAATACATGAAAAAAAAAAAGAGCTTGTATGTTGTGGATTTTCTTAGAAAAAATAAAATAAAATCAAAACCTATTATCATAATTTTTTAACATCAATTTAATTTGTTTTGAAGAATTATTACAAATAATTTTTTTAAATAATATTTAACTACTCTTGTATTAAACATATTTATCAAATCGAAACTCCATGTTTAATCCATTTAACCTATTCTAGCACTTGAATTGCTATTTTATTGGGTAACTTTGAAATAATATTGTTTTAATTTAAAAATAAAATAAAATAATATCACTTTAATAAAATAAAACTTAAAATAATCTTTCGAATTAACCTAAAGAGTCTGACACTAGTTTAACTATGTTAATATTCAAGTTTATTCAAAATCAAAATAAAACTCGGTCTAAGTTAAGACAAGAATTAACGAGTTTCCAAGTTGATTTAATTTAGTCTAAATTAAATTTCAAATCAATAAATTAGCATATTGATTAAAAATAAGCAAAAAAACCGAAAAACTAATTAAAGCAAGAAAACAAAAAAAAACTGAAAAAACCGAATTATGAAAAAAAACCAATTAAAATTTTGAAAAAACCGACCGATTCGGTTTCGGTTTTATAAGCTTAAAACCGAAAAAACCAAACCGAACCCAAAACTGAAAAAAACGAGCCAAACTGAAAAAACCGAGTTAAACCGGTTTGAACCGGTTTTGTCCTAAAAAACGAACCGAAACTGTCGGTTTAAACCGGTTTCGGTTCAGTTTTGATATTTTTTTTAAAAAAATTCGGTTTAGTTATTTTTTTTTATAAAAATCAAACCGAACTGAAAATAATCACCCCTAATATTGATGTTAAATGACTTTACAATTGTTTTAAAATAACATATAAATAAATGTTATTTGAGGTAATCAAAGTATTTTAATCAAAATTACACCATAAAAAATCACTCCATTTATTATACATTTAAAATGGCGGGATATTTTTAGATTCTT
>Ga0325410_1009286_pt1 | contig 10524 bp, 8 predicted proteins | sample PopdelMetagenome_16_FD_206182 | JGI IMG/M metagenome (GOLD analysis project Ga0325410, IMG submission 206182) | Populus deltoides microbial communities from Bellville, Georgia, United States - Xylem-PdIQD-R3 | ecosystem: Host-associated > Plants > Phyllosphere > Stem > Wood/Secondary xylem...
TATTATTATTATTATTATTATTATTATTATTATCTTTTATGTACTTTAAGTATGCTCTGTGTTTGATCAAGGATCCTGACATTGTTGGTCTTGCCTTATTCATTCGCATCAGAAATCTGTTTATATTATATAATATCTCTTTGATCTTTTCATAAACTCAGTATATAGGCTGGAAACCTGTGACCCGATCTTTTAGATCATTCTCAGGTATAACAACGCCACGTACTGAGTATTATTATTATTATTACTATTACTATTAATATTATTATTATTGTTACTATTATTGTTGTTATTATTGTTGTTGTTGTTGTTGTTGTTGTTTTATTAATTATAATTTATACAATTAACCTCTTTGTGGTTCGACCCCAGTCTTGCCGGGTTATTTATTACTGTGACACTCCTGCACTTGGGATAAGACATCAACTCTTTGATCATGTCAGATAAGTATGAAATCGGGATTCATGTTTTTATATGTGGTCATACTTGGTCCATACAATCTAGGTATGAATATAAATGTTTGTCTTTAATAGTTGATTAATGAATTAAATCAGTTATGGTGAGTCGAGACTTTGATATATAATATCTCAAGGAAATAGAATTTTTAAATCAAGACGACACTTATGTGTGGACTGTAAATTGCGTATGAGATAGTTTTGGGTTAGAGCACACATGAAAAATTAGCTTGTCCATATTGTATGCATAATAATAAGACATTTACCTTAATCAATGGTGGTAAAGCTTCTTTTTTTTTTTTTTTTTACCACTAGAGATTCTTACCAAGTTATCATAGATTCAGAAATAAATGGAAGGACTTCTTAAAAACTAAAGTAGAAAAGGATGTTGCACCGCCAACACTCTTAGGTAAAGAATTGTATGATGAAGCTTCTTAGTATGATAACATTATATTTGGTTTTCATTCTTTAAAGTAAAAGTTCCCTGGTTTTGGTGTATCTCATAACTGGGTAAAGCAAATTATTTTTTAAGAGGTTCATTAATGGAAGACTAATGTCATCCACTATAATTTGATTGTTATGCATATCAAGAAGAATGTATTTGACAATATTTTTAACACGGTTATGGACATGAAAGAGAAAACAAAGGAAAAAATAAAAGTTACAATTGATCTAGCTTTGTATTGTGACTATGGGAATATGAAGTTGATTAATGATAGGTTTTGTGTTACAAAGCCCAAAGCCACATTAACCTTAGACAAGGATGCATAACGTATTGTCTATGAATGGCTTAAGAGTATGCAATTTCCTGATGGATATGCTTCAAACATAGCTAGATTGATGGATTTAGGGGATTGCAGATTGTATATAATGAAAAGTCATGACTACTATGTGTTAATGCAAACACTCATTCCAATTATTTATAGGGATTTATTTTCAAAAGAGATGTAAGATGCAACTAATAGAGATTAGTCATTTTTTTACAGATATTTGTTTGAGCAAGTTGCATACCCAACACATGGAACAATTTGAAACAAACACCATTGAGATAATTTGTAAACTTGAAATGGTCTTTCATCCTTTTTTGTTCGACTTAATGGCACATATTCCCATTCATTTAGTGTATAAGGTAAAAGCTAAAGGTCTTGTGTAGTATATATATAGATGTATTTATTTGAGAGGTTAGGTATTACATGCATCCTAAGTAATTGTCCATTACCTTTTCTTAAACATTTAATTATTTATCTCAAATTACTTGCATGCAGATACTTGTTTAACCTTAGAAAAAAGGTTAAAAACAAAGCACAAATTGAGACTTTGATATGTGAGGCTTATATTGTTACAAAGATTTCAAAATTTACCTCATATTTTTTTAGCCTCATTTGAGAACAAAAATCATCCTTAATAAAAAAAATGATAGAGGTGGTGAACTGCTTTTGACTAAGAATTTGTTAATATTTTACCATTCCAGATTACCATTATATGAGGAGAAGATATCTAATAGACATTGAATTCAGACAAGAACATAATTATGTGCTATTTAACTATGATGAATTGATATCTTTTATTTAGTAAGTAAATTTTACAATTAATATTTTTAAACTATTTTCTCTTATAAACTAAATTCAGTTAACTTCCTTCTAGGCAACATTATCAATTATTATCATCCCAAAATCTAAATGTTAGTGAATCTCAAATTTTTCAATTACAAGATTAACAATTTGTCATGTGGTTAAAATTTTCAATTACAAGATTAACAATTTATCATGTGGTTTAAAACACTTATAAGCATTTCATAATTTATAAATCCTAATAGATTTAGTTATGTCTTTCCTTCTACCGTTAATGGTTGTTAACTTTAACCAAGTATTCAATATGGAAGCCAAAGTCGATAGATTGAAATTTCTATCTTTGAATCTTGAAAGAAAGGTCCAGTGTTATAATGGGTATTTCATCAATGAATATATTTTTTATATTAAATAGTATGGTGAAGGTATAAAAACATATAATAGTGGAGTTTATGTAAATGATTTAACTTCTAATGAGTTTGAAGTTGATTATTATGGCAAGTTACAAAAGGTTATTGAATTGTGATATCATAGGTCGCAAGATATAGTTTTTTTATTCAAATGTTATCGATATGATATAGATTAAGAAACTAGAGTAGATTATCATCATGGTCTTGTTGAAATAAATAAAAGAGATAGACGTCGCAACATTAATGATGCTTTTATTTTTACCAAAAAATGACAACAAGTATATTATACATGCATTCCTTTTAGAAAGTATTATAATAGAGTTGATTGATTATCTTTTGTGAAAACTAAAACTAGAAGTCTAGTTCAAGTTGTTGAAGATGGTAATGATTGAGAAGATGATGTCTTTTAAATGGATGAGTTAATTTGTCTATATCAAGTAGCTTTATCTACCAAGTTAGAAAACCCAATTTTTCATGTCACTGAGAGTAATTATGTTAATATTGATGAGTTAAATGTAATATTGAGTATCAGTGAACATAGAAAAGTGAATGAAGTGATATAATCCATGTAAGGGTTGAACAAGGAAATTTGGATTTTAACATAATTATGCTTACTTTCTGGTTTATACTATCACGTATAACTCTTAATCCAACTATCAGATTGGGATTAAATTTAACCAGAAGTTTCTAGACATATTATTATATATTTGGTTAAAATTTCGGGTTAATAGAAGTTCGAGGAAGGTCTTACGAATTTTATTATTTGTTACCTTTTAACTTATGGATTTTCTATTTGAAAAATATATTTTTTTTCTAATAATATAGGGATATTCAACAACTTATTTTTAGGATTTTTCTAGTTCTATAATAATCTTTAATGGACAACAACATAGTCCAAGTGTGGCAATGATTCCTTAATGTTCCAAAATTCTTTTCTTACAAGGACTCCTTATTTATCCTAACTACACAAGAAAATGAGAGCTGATGATTCCTACAAGACCTGTATTTATTATTTGGGTTTTATGTTATTTTTATTATTTTGGACTTGCTTTAGTTTCATTTTGTACTTTTATTTTAATTTTGGTTCATGACATTCCATTAAACATTGTTTGGGTTTTATTAAGTATTTTAGGCTTTAGTTTTGGTTGGGCTTTGTTTTAGGCCATTAATGTTGTTTGTTGGGTCTATTTAAATTGTTTCTTGCTGTTAAATTTTAGTAGCCTTTTATTATTTAATAATTCAGATTTTTGCTTGGTGCAAATTATGTTTTTTATTAGGAAAAAAATCAACAACTGAATTATCAAGGTATAACTGACTTTGTGATGCCTTTGAATGCTTTAGGTTCTTGTTATACAATAAAAAATAGATCCAAGTTCAATTTCCAATACCTTTAGTTATTAGGTACATGATTATCTCTAGGTCAAGGTTTTTCTATCACAAACTTGATTTTTGGCTTTTTAAGTTTGTCATCTACTTCATTGTAGGTTTCTAGATTGTTATATCCATAAGGTTCGCATCTTGAAGTTCATGAGATCGATAATGAATTCAACAAAGAAGATGATGTTGAACATGATAATGAAGAAAATGAAGAGGATTCCGATTAAAAGATATTGAATTGATTTAGATGTAATGTTTCATTGTGTAATAAAATTGAAATTGTGGAAGACATTTATTGATACTTTATAGCGCATTATATTTGTATTTTTTGGATTATGTTTTATGCTTTTTTTTTAGATATGTTCATTGTTTTAATAATTCCATAAGTTTTTTTTTTTTTTTGTAGTGAGTTTAATGTGAGCAATTGTTAGCTTGAAGATGTTTGGTGTTGTTATTATTGTATGTTTAAGTTAGCTAAGGAATTATAACAGCTAACCAAAAAGAAAATAGCAAAAACATTGATGGAATCACCAACAAACATGTCCATTCCATCAGCATTTATGTTAGCAATTTCATACCCATTTTGTTAGAAAGTTATAGAAGCTTCGAGAATTTCAAATGGAATCAATGACTAAAAATCTCTTTGGAAATTAATTTTTATCAGACTTGTCGCACGTTAGCGCGCAGCGTCGGCTGGCGATTTTCTAGTTCATTTGTTTGGTTCGTTAGGAGTCAACACCTAGTATTATGGTAACTAGGAACCTATGGTCTGCGAGAGTCTGGGTAAGGGACTGGTTGTGCAAGGGAAAGACGCATCACCCCCAGTGCACCCTACCTAAGGTAGACTGCATTGTTATTTGATTGTTTTCTAAGTCGAGTTTCTATTTGTTGGTCTTTTCTAGGGTTCAAGGTAGATCTCTTTTCATGAGAAAGTCTCTACCTTATTAGATTAAATCCTAACCGTTCTAAAGTCTAAATTTTAGCATCGTATTTTATTTATACCTTGTATCTTTAATACCCGAGGGTGTACTTTATCATGTAATTTTACACCCGTCAACTATTAAAGTCTACATCTGGATCCTAAAAAAAAAGATTGCAAAAGGTTTTTGATATTTTGGCCAAACCTTAATGGATGACCATAAACTAGTTATGATATCCATTTTTTGGATTTTTTAAAACATGGGAAAGATGCAAGTTTTTTTTTTTTAAATAAAAATATGCTTGGAAAAGTTTTTAGGTTTTGGCCGTATACATGAAATTCTTTTTTTTTCTTTTTTTTTTGTGGAGAAAACCGGGTATTTTAATACCGGACTTGTATTTTACAATGTAAATATACAACCCGATATTATACAAAATTAGTAGAAAAATATTTGAGAAAATCACAAATTTTTCAAAAGGATTATGGAAATTTTTTGGAATTTTTTTTTCATTTTTTTTAATATTTTAATATTATAATATAATATTATAAATAAATAAAATAAAATAAAAATCTACATGGGCTGGGCCGGCCTAGCTAACTGGGCCAGGCTCAGCCATAGAAAAGGTTGGGCCGATTTCGGCCCGAAATGGTTGGGCCAACCTCGACCCAATACTTTTTATTTATTTCTTTAGAGCCGGGCTGAACCCAACCCAGAACTTTGGGCTGGGCCAGACTCAGCCCGGCCCAACGTCCACTGCATGTGTAGTGGGCGTGAATTATAATTCACGCCCACTGTTCATGTGAACAGTAGGACGTGAATTATAATTCACGCCCACTGTTCACGCAGTGAACAGTAGGGAGGAGGAACAAGAAGAGGGGGGAGGAAGAGGAAGCGGAGAGTTACCTGGCGTAAGGGTGGTCTGACCGAAGAGGACGACGTGGTGCAAGCGGTGGCAATGGTGGAGAGTTGAGCTGCCGGGGTTGCTGCTGCTGAGTTGCAGGTGTTGCTGCTGTCACGGACGGTGCTGCGGTCGCTGGCGGTTGGAGCGGATGAGGAGAAAGTCGCCGCCTCTACTGCTGCTGGTATGGGTAGAAACCGCTGGAAAGGGTGGTCGCTACTACTGTTGGAGTCACGGTGGCGGAGAGGGAAAAGTTTTTCATAGAGAAGAGAGAGAGAGGGAGAGGTGGTGCAAACGCCACGTAAGGTTGTTGGAGTGTTTGGCTGTGATGAAGGTTGTGGTGGGAGGGACGGTGGCGAGATTAGTGGCGGCCGAAGGTGTGGCTGAGAAGGAGAAAGCAGAAAATTATGAAAAACAAGGGAGAAAGACTGATTTTTTGTCAACTTTGCACTCGATTTTTTTCTTGCTCCGAACATGAAATTTGCTCCTATTTATAGGCGGTGGAAGAGGGCAATCTTGTCTTCATGAGGGAAAAATTTTTAGCCCTTGATTTTGTTGGGAAGGATCCCAACCGTTGGTTCAAAGTAGTCTCCCTGAGTTGTTAAATCTGCAGGAAAAGGCTGCCTGAGTTGACTTCTTCACGCCGTCGCCGGCGTCGCTGTGCTGTCATTCATCCTGAACCGTTCACATGGGGTTGTAGACGAACTGCAGGGGATCCTTTACGTGCAAGTTTTGTTCTATTTGATGGAGAAAACAAGCATTAAATGCACTGTCAAATAAGGCTCCCACGCTGTTTCTTTTGGGTAAAACGGGGAAGACAATGAACAGTGACCAGACGACGCGTCGTCTGGTCCCCTCCTCCTCCCTTTTTTTTTATACAAAACGGCGCCGTTTTGATTGAATTAGGGATTTAATCTGATTTTGAATTCAGTCCTCCAGCTTTCACTTTCTTGCAATTGAACCCCTAATTGACCATAAACTTTGGATTTAATGCAATTAAGCCCCTGATGAACTTTAATTGCAGCCCCGAAGTTACATGCCTTTTACAATATGGTCCTTGGTCTCAGATTTGTTCAATTTAGCCCCTAATTGACCATTAAACTTCAATTTCTTCAATTTCACCCCCGGTTTTTGTCAATTGAATCCCCATAGTTTGCCGCCTATTGCAAAATGGTCCTTGGCCTCGGATTTGTTCAATTTAGCCCTTAATTGACCCCAAAACTTCAATGTTCTTGCAATTTGGCCCTTAATTTCAATCAATTAACTTGGTAAAAATTAAATTTGGTCTCTTAAAATTCCAATCTTCTCAATTAAGCCCAAATTAGGCTCCCAAACTTAATTTTTCACAATTAAGCCCCAAATAAAATTAATTTGACCCATTTAAAGTATAATTAAGTCCTTGCACTTAATTAAATCCTTCAATTGGACTCAAATTAATTCTTAAACATAATTAAAATTTAATTTGGCCCATGATTAAATCAAATTGGCCTATTAAAAATGTAATTATGTCATTGGACTTAATTTTTATGCAAATTCGTCCAATAATAATTTAATTTGACCTTGAATTTGCATTTTTCTCCATTCTTGGGCATAATGGGGTACAATTAGGCCTTGAATTTCCTCCAAAAATTGCAGTTTGATTTCCCGGCCTGCTTTCTCCACGTTGCCAGCTTTTATTTTATTTTATTTTATTTTTATTTTGAAAAAAAAGTGAATTTTGGGGAATAACCCAGAATTGGGTTATGACAGTTGCCCCCCTCTTTACAATGCTTACGATAGAAAGTCTCGTAAGAGACTTTAGATAGTAAGCGTTGTAAAGAAGAAAAAGAAAAATGAGAGATAATGGACTCATCATATCAAGAGGTGATGAATCCTTATGTAAGTATTTGAAGTGAGGGCTAAAAAGCGCACTCAGGAAAATGACTAAAAGGTTTTTTTTAAAAAAAGGCTCGATGACACACTTAAAAGGAGGTAGGGTTAGAAAACACATTACCCAAGGTGGTCGAGGGCTTTAAGACGCACTCAAAAGGAGGTAGGGTTAGAAAACACCCTATCCAAGGTGATCGAGGGCTCTAAGGCACACTCAAAAGGGAAGGAAGAAAGGGCTATAAAGCGCATTAGCTGAGATGGTTGAGGGTTCGAAGATGCATTCGAATGGAAAGAGGTAAGGCTATAAAGTGCATTAGCTGAGATGGTTGAGGGTTCGAAGACGCACTCAAATGGAAAGAGGTAAGGCTATAAAGCGCATTAAATGAGATAGTTGAGGGTTCGAAGACGCACTCAAATGGAAGGAGGTGGGGCTAGGAAACGCACCACTTGAGAGATTATAGCTAAAAGGTGTATATGAAAGGGAGATAAGGCTATAAAGCGCAATATCAAGAGTTGAGGGATTAGAGGCCCACTTGAAAAGAGGTAATGTGTTATGATAATGTGACACTAATTTGCTAAAGGTGACAACAATGCATGATGATCAAGATGCATGTATACTTACCTGTAAAATATAGGTCCCCTTTCTTCGCTGATTTTCCATCTTGAAAATTCGAGTCTCTATAATATGCTTTAGTGGCTTTTCTACTCTGGCTTACTCGAATAACATCTTGTGATCTTAACCTCCAGGAAGGGTATGACATGAGCATATCTTTTTGCCCACAAACCTTTATCTGAAGGATCACCATATCTCCGAGAATCATGGAGCCAAACCTATGTGTTTTGTTAAATTGCCCCTCAGTTTGATCATGTCTGCAAGTATTTGTTTGGGGTTTCCTTTAGGGACAAGGTTATGTGAAAAAAAGATTTGGTTATTTACAAGGAGTTGTTTTCACAAAGAACTTTTGGAATTTCAAAGCTATTCTGAACAAAAATCATTTTGATGTTTGCTTAAAACAAACTTGTTATGAAAAATTCAAGCAATTCTCATGGATGGGTTTACATAAGTGTTATTTTTGGTGAAAATGTGAAGTGATGTTTTGTTGGTTAAAAAGGTTTCAGGACCCAATCTGAGGGTTTCAAAGAACCAGTTTTCAAAGCATTCATTTTGATTGCATGAATAACGACTTGTTTCGCATGGGAAAGCATTGCTCACCTATCCAGATTGCCTGCCTTTGATCAGAAAGGGCTTAGTTGGGCACGTAACGTAGGCTTGGCTTTTGGTTATGAAGAAAAAGGTTATCTATCGGCTCAAAAGGTGTTTAAGGGATTTTAAGACTAAGGATCACTAGTGCTTATATCCCAAACTCTTTTTTTTTTTTTGTGAATTTCTGGACCTTGGAATTGATTTGCAAAATGGTCCACGGTGCCCCCCAATGTTGGGCTTTTTCGAACTCTTTCATGCCCCCTAGCTTTGTTTGGGCACTTTTGATCATTGAGGATTTTCTTTCATGCCCCCCAGTGTTGTTTGAACACTTTTTTATCATTGAGGACTTTTTCATGCCCTCGGGGTTGTTTGGGCACTTTAGATATTAAGGATTTTTTTTTTGCACTTGCCCCCCCAGTGAGGGTGTGATCCTAGCCAAGGTTATTTTTCAAAAAAAAAGTCATTAGACTCAAAAGGGGACTACAAGGGATTTTTAGCATTGTGAAAGGATGATCAAAGATGGCCTTTCTTCATTTCAAATACACGCAGTTAGAATCGACAAGCTTTGCTTTCTCACATGCGAATATGCAAAATAGTTTCTCATTATTCATGCAGTCAAAACTCAGCTTCGAAGTTATCTCATGGTGTTCGAGTTGTCTTTCAGGTTTTTTATAGGTTTTAGAATATCACTTGAATTTTCAGAACTTGTTTGTTGGAACAAGCACCAATTTGATTTTATTTTTTTGTATTAAACTTTGATTTTCCAAAAATCCTTGTGAAAACAACATGAGATCATGCATAGTTTTTGAAGGGAAACACACTAAAGAAATCTTGGCCAAACTTCAATTTTATTGATTGATAAAGGTAAATACATCAGGCATAGTACTTCTTTACAACTTCTGAGTTTACAGGTCTAGGTAGATCCTTTCTATCCATGTTAGTCAGAATTAAGGCCCCTCCAGAAAAAGCCTTTTTCACCACATATGGCCCTTCGTAATTTGGTGCCCACTTACTTTGATCTTCTCCTGATGCTAGTAAGATCTTCTTTAACACCAAATCCCCCTCCTTAAACACCCTTGATTTGACCTTCTTGTTGTAAGCCTTTGTTATCCTGCTTTGGTATAATTGGTGATGGCAAATAGCTGCTAATCTTCTTTCATCGATCAAGTTTAGCTGCTCAAATCTTAACCTCACCCATTCTGATTCGTCCAGTTCTGCATCCTTCAGGATCCACAGTGATGGGATTTCTACTTCTAAGGGCATAACCGCCTCCATTCCATATACTAATGAATATGGGGTTGCATTTGTAGAAGTTCTAACTGTGGTGCGGTACACATGAAGTGCGTATAGGAGCATCTCATGCCAATCCTTGTAGGTGACCACTATTTTTTGGATTATGTTCTTGAGATTCTTATTAGCCGCTTCAACTGCCCCATTCATCTTCGGTCTATAAGGGGAAGAATTGAGATGTTTAATCTTCCATTTAGTGCATAGTTCGTCAATCATCTTCCCATTAAAATTCTGAGCGTTATCAGTTACCAATTTTGCTGGCAAACCATAACGACAGACCAAATCCTTTTCAATGAATCTCTTGACTACTTTTTGCGTTACATGGGCGTAAGAATTGGCTTCTACCCATTTGGTGAAGTAGTCGATGGCCACCGGAATGAATCTATGCCCATTGCTTGCTTTAGGGTTGATTGGCCCTATGACATCCAAACCCCACATATCAAAAGGCCACGGTGAGATCATATTGAACAAAGGTGTTGGAGGTGCATTTATCTTATCACCATATATCTGACACTTATGGCATTTTCTAACATAGT
>Ga0325410_1009287_pt1 | contig 10524 bp, 7 predicted proteins | sample PopdelMetagenome_16_FD_206182 | JGI IMG/M metagenome (GOLD analysis project Ga0325410, IMG submission 206182) | Populus deltoides microbial communities from Bellville, Georgia, United States - Xylem-PdIQD-R3 | ecosystem: Host-associated > Plants > Phyllosphere > Stem > Wood/Secondary xylem...
TTTCCTAAATATATATAGAAACAAAAGTATGTTTGACCAATTTGGGTAAATTTAGATTAACACGTAAAAGATTCACGACTTAAATTATAAGATAATGATAATGAAATAAATTAAAAATATATATTATAATTCAATTTTTAATTAACCAAATGTTAAAATATGTATTAAAAAAAATACAAGCCAACTCAAATTAACTTTTCAAATATAGATCATGAAATTGAAATAACTCAATAGAAAAAAATTAAAAAAAAATATGAAACTCAAATCCCAATCAATTCAATGTTGAGGGATGAAATTAAAAAAACCCAATTAAAAAGAAAAAAAATTGAACCATTCTACGTTAACCTGCTAAACTCCTGACTAATTCTTAATAAACCTAGATATTGAAAGATAAAATTAAAAAAAAATCAATTACAAAAAATGATAAAAAACTGAGTCAATCAGGTAAACTTACAAACCTGCGACTTAGTTTACAAGATTAAGATAACCTCATAGAAAAAAATTGAAATAAATTACAAGGCTCAATCCTCAATAAATATTTCAATGTTAAAATATGAAATTAAAAAAATATTTTTTTTTTTTTAAAAAAGAAGAAACAACTATTGTTCTACTGAACAATTGTTTATGAGGAGATGAACAATCATCCTCTTCCCTAGTTAATTTTTGTTAATTAGATATTTGATCACGCTTTGTCCCAGGTTAAATAATTTTTCTCAATAAAAAATAAATATACAGGTTTTTCCAACATGTTTTTGGGTATAAAAGAAATTCTTGATCATAAATCAAAATATTTATACATGCATCTAATTGATTAAATTAATATTTGATAAAGAAATGACTAGGATTAAGATATTTGACTTCACAATAGGGGCTATGTACTTAATCATGTCTAATAACTTTGTGTTTCAGAATATATATTCTATTTAACTAAACTATTATCCATGCCAATAAAAGTTAAAGAAATCACTAACAAAATTAAATTGAATAAAACTATGAAACTCAACTATAAAACAATCTAATGTTGAATGGAAAAACTAGAAGAAAAATTTTAAATCAATTTGATGTTAAGGGATGAAATAAAAAAAACATCAATTTATAAAAACCAAGACAACCTAGGTGAATCTTCTAAACATGAGTTAATTTTTAAAACTCGCAACTCATAAGATTCTAGACATGGAATCAATTAAGAAAGCTCAATTCCAAATCAATGTAATGTTGAATAACGAAACAAAAAAAATTAAAGAAATTGTCAAAGTGAAAAAATATAGCAATTAAAAAAATAAGAATAAAATTCGATAGAAAAAAAACTAATGATGAAATTGTAAAAACAAATCATCTTAAAAATAATTTTAAATAAAATAAATAGCAATAAAGAGAATGATGATTAAATTTAAAAGATGAAAAAATTAAAGGGGATTGAAATCGAAAAGAATTATAATTTTATAAATTATTTTAAATAAAATAAATAATAAAAAAAACAGAGTTTAAATTTAAAAGGATAATAAATTAAAAAGGTAATTTGAAATTTTAAAAGAACTGATGTGAAAATCAAGGGAAAAAAATTTATCGATGCCAAAGCAAATGGCTTTTGGCCACACCGCTGCCTCGCCACGAAGACAATGCTAAAGACAATTCAAACTCCTCCGTAGAAGTAGAAGGTGAAATTTGACCAATTTGAATCTCCTTTTGGCTCAATCTCGGGGTTGTCTTTGAAAACAATGGCATCCTCTCATTTTTTACAAATCAAATATAATTCTCAATCAATCAATTTCGAATATGTTTATTTGATCTTCTCAATACGTTCTTTTATTATTATTATTATTATTATTATTATTATTATTATTATTATAAATGTGCAGTCTTCTCCTTCTAAATTTATGGCCCAGCAATACCCGCTTCTTCTTCTTCTTTTTCCTTTGGGAGAGGACGGGTTTCATTGCAATATCGCACTTGCAGAACAAACTCTTCGTGATGCCAGCAAGTTATACCAGCAATTTTTAGTTGATGCATTTGTCAATGTTGAGGAGGATCGGCTTGATTATGTTAGGGCGAATCAAAATGATCTTATAACAGGCACATATCAAGGCATCTATGAATCTGTTCTTGAAGGGGATGCTGAGGGCTCTTCAACTGGCAAAATCAGATACATGTTCAATAACTATCATGATGCCATGGCCATTTGCAGACATTATGGTAATCCGAATCTTTTTATCACATTCACTTGCAATGTCAAATGGCATGAAATTCGAAGAGAGCTCAAGGAGCATAGGTATTATAAGACTGAAGACAAGCTTTATATTGTTACGTGAGTCTTTTAAGTCCGAATCAGCTTGTACGAATTTCAACTAATTCTATAAATTTTGAAGTTAACAATCATATAAGTTTTCAATAGCTCCGATAAAACTCAAACTTATGATCATTAAGAGAAAAACTTGCTGATATGTTATATATCATTCATTAAATCAAGAAAGTCTTTTGGTAGAACTGTTGCAGGTGCATGCTTTAAAACACCTCGCACTCCTGTTTGCACTGTGTTGAGTTTCAAAAAAGGGGTCTGCCATATTGTCCCTTGCTTATTTAATTGGTTAGGCGCGGAATTTAAATGTTATCCCAGCTGATATTGACTCAATTATCTCAGCTGAATTCCCAGATAAAATTACAGACCTAATTTTTCATGAAATTAATTGTTTCTACATTTATGATTCACGACCATATTAATTCTAGAACACCAGCTGTTGATCGCGTTCAGGTCCACCTCTCACTTCATCAAAATGTTGTCTTTTCTGGTGATCAACCTTTGCCATCAGTTCAATACATTTTTATTTTCTTCTTTGCTCATTTATTTGTACATGCAAGCACAGTCGAGTTTTCAACTGTGAAATCTAGATAGAACAACTTACCGAGTGAAATGTAGGAGGCACATGGGACAAGAAATGATGTGGTAATATATTTAAGATTCCACATAACGCGTATACCTCGTTAACAAAACACAGAAAATGTGGGTGAATCACTTTAAACATTCACAAAACATTATTTATCATGTTTTTTTTATATTGCAACATTCAATAATGTAATATTATTTTTTTAATTTCATCTTTTAATATTATTTTATTTTAAAAATTATATTTCATATTTTTTTATTTACGTTCCATGAGATTATCATGATGTCATCACTTGGGTCATGAGTTTGGTCAGTTGAGTTGAGTGATTTTTGTGTTTTTTTAATTGATTTTTTTTAGTTTTATCTTTTAATATTAAGTTGATTGAAAATTAAACTTTATTATCAATTTATTTTTTATAGGATTATCTTAATTTCATGAACCGGGTTTGATAGGTAATTCAAGTTGACTAGACTCATTTTCTTAGTTGATTTTTTTTTTAATTTTATCAATGTTGGGTTTATTGAGAATTATGTTTAATTAAAAAAATTATTTTCTATAGGGTTATCATAGTCTTATGATTTAGATAGCAGGTTTGACAAGTAAACTCGAATTAATTTGAGTTGATCTAATTTATTGTCGTTTTAATTTTTTTTTAAAGTAATATTTTGATTTTTTTAATCAAACTATACTTTTATTAATAATCTTAAATTATCTTATAATTTATTAAGTCAATCAAATCACATCTCTATGTAATTTAAATCTATCTCCATATAATTTTTTTCTTGCTAAAAAACATATTAATTTAACCTGTAGTTTAGCAAGGGCAATAGTTTTTCAATATTAAGAGAGCGTTTAGAAACGCGGGTAAACTCGTGTTTCTAAAAAATTTTAAAAAAAGTTTTTATTAAAATATAATTTATTTTTTATGTTTTGGATCATTTTACTACGTTAATTTTAAAAATAATTTTAAAAAAATAAAAAAATATTATTTTGATATATTTAAATATAAAAAACCATTTAAAAAACAACCACAACAATACTTTCAAACAGTAACTAAACCTGAAATGACAGGCTACAAGTGTGGGTCTTGAGTCAAGTGTTAATACAGTAAATAAAGGTTAAAAGGTAAGGCAGTAGAGAAGGCGAGTAACAGTTCTGTACACTCAACTAGTCAGGACCGCTGACTGGATTTTTTTTAGATATTTGCATTAAATAAATACAAAAATTAACATGGAGGCAGCAAGGGGTATTTTAAAATTCTAACACTTTGATAAAAATTTTGGACAAATAATATTAGAAAAATAACAAGTTCGAAAATAATAGCTATTAAAAATAGTGGATAAACACAACAGTTATCCCAAAAACCTTGGCCCTCTCAATTCAATTAATATACTTAAAAAATCAATCAAAATTGATTTAGCAATCTTGATAATTTTACTCTTAATTAACAAGGAGCATCATTATTTTTACTAATCCCTCTTATTTTGTTGATTAATGAATGATGGGAAAATAAATATATAATTTTCTATGTTTTAATTTTAACGGCTGGATTTTTTTTTAAAAAATCACTATTCTTTCTTTCTCTTTGAAAAAAAATTCAACTCTCTTGAATGATATCGAGTTTATTAATTCAATTAATTAAGTAGCTAGCTAACATCATTTAATTGACAGATATTGGCTAATCAAAATACTTTATTATAATGCACGACCCCCTAACCTTATTGTTGAAGAAAAGAAAGAGATGATAAATTAAGAGAAGTGGTGTAGGGTTTTCAAGAGAAAAGAAATGGGGTATTTTTAGAACAATATTTTTTATTTAGAATTATTATAGCAAATCAATACTCTTAATTAAAAAAACACGAAATTAAAGAATTAATTTAACTATTAGAATTAAATTCAAGTCCAATTATTCTGAATCACCTGCTAATTAAGCTGTAATAATTAATTACAAGCCAGTAGCAATCTTGTAATATGATCAAATTAATGAGGTATAGCTCATTTAATATTACTATATTATTCTTCTCTGAAAAAAGTCTTGGTTTGGAGTCTCGTATTTATAACCATAAACAAATTAATGGAGGTGGCTGAAGTGACGGGAATGATTAAACATCAATAGTAACCGGTGGGGATATATATACGGACAAGAACCTTTAGCTTCACAGATTTCTTGGCAAAACAAATGACATTCTCAGCTCTCACTGTGTTGATGCCAAGAGCAACATCATGCCTACATTAAATTTTCCAAAAAACAGAAAATCAACTGCTTCGCTTTTCAGTCCCTGTTAATGAAATGGACAAAAGAAGGAAAAAAGAAGAAGCAGCCAATGATCCTTGCCACCCTTTCATCGAAGTTGGAATGAGAACATAAAACTTGTAAGATAGGGTACTTTACTTAATTTCGTACGGTCTCCGAATTAAGTTTCCTTTCTGTTATTTTTACTTGCTTGTTTTTCCCTCACAAGTATTATATATACCTCATTTTGCAAGCGTTGCGAAGCAGACTTGGCACCAGGAGTTCTTGAAAGAAGGTAAATCTTCTTCATATTTGGTTGCACCCTTAGCATCTTCTCCATAAAAATTGCATTGATCAATATTGCAAGAGAAGATATGATCATCCATGCTGTAATCAAAGGGAAAGAAAGGAATTACAAAGGAATAGGATATGGATTATTACACTCTTTTGCTAAAAACCCAGTTGCACCCGTGACCAACATAGTCTTGTCCTCAAGAAACTGAACCATACACTTCCAAAACTCCATTGCAAGAGAGGAAATTAAAGATAGAGATGAGAGTCTGTATTTTTGTGGGTGTATGTGTATGTTGAAACGAATCTAAACACAAATGATTTTGCCAATATCTAGCACTAATATTTCATTTTGATATAGCAAGGTAGCGATAGAGAGAGGGAGGGAATTTATGAGGTAGAGTGAAGGAAAGTAGATACTCCTAGCTCGTATTTTTTTTTTTTTTTGATAGATTGCTTCGGTGACTTGTATCAAAAGGCTACAGACAGCGTTCACACATCGACCCACACTTTCACCTTCAGGTATTTTGACCAAAAGGTATTCGCATCTTGCTAGTGAGTTAGAGTTATGTATTCTATTTGTAATTACCACCACGTGAAGTATTTTAGTTAGCTTTTGATTGCGTTCTTGCAGCGGAAGAGACGAAGAAATTAAATATAGAAACATGTTTGATGAAATAAAAATGAGATTTTATCTTTATTTAAAGAATAATTTTTAACTAAATTTTTATTTTTTTTTTAAAAAAATGTAGATGAAAAAAATACACACAACTATGTGATAGATCTAAATAAAATAAACCTAAAAACCCTAAAAATTGAATCGAAAAAATTCCTCCAAAATAAGCTCAACAAAAACATCCCTTGGGCTCGGACTTGGTATTCCGAGCTTAAAATACAGCAGGGGACCTAGAAAGAGCGAGCTCAGGTGTGGTAGTTCGAGCTCAACACCCATGGAGTCTGTGCTCGGGCTACCATCCGAGCCCAACTTCCTAGAGGAAATGGGCACAGTCAAGAAGCCAAAGCCCATGCAAGGAGCCCCATGGGCCTGGGCTTCCATGCTCGAGCTTCAGAGCTCAACATGCCTGTGTCCAAGCAGTGTATCTAGACCAATTTTTCACCTCTAATACACTCAATCCCAGCGTATTTGGGTTCAGGCAGCGCATCTGGACCCACTTTCACCACTCTTGGGCTCGGGCTGTCATGCCCGAGCCCAACGTATTTGGGTTCAGGCATGTGCTCAAACCCACTTTCACCTCTTATAGGCTCGGGCTGCCACACCCAAGTCAAACGTGTTTGGGTCCAAGCAGTGCGCCTGAACCCATTTTCATCTTTAATGGGTTCTAACACCTTGTTTGAGTCCAACACTTGCCAAAAAAAATTTCTGGAACTCTATGCTAGTCCTTCAGTATTTTATATTGATTCAATATATATTTTTAGAGCATCTATTTATAGAATATTATTGCATTTTATCTCTTTCTCTCTCTCTATAAAGTTACCGACTTTATTATCGTAGATCGAGTTCTCACGTCCATTAAAGGGGACGTTTTGCAAGTACCAACTACCGGTTACCTGGCTTAGCAGACATCACCAGCTACCAGTTATCAACCCTTTGGACTTTTCATATCAAGTCACCAGATACCTTGACTATAAAGAATGGATTAGATTACTTGAACTAAGAAATCAACAAATTATCTAACACATCAGTATTATTCCTAAGTATCTTGGATTTTAAAACTCATCACTATATTGTTTTTTTTATAAATATTTTATAATTTCTATTTCTATTCTTATTTCATATCTAAATCATTCATTTTAATTGATTTAATTTTCACTGTTAAAGACAAAAAAAAGGTTAGAGAAAGGCTAAGGTGCAAGGGATAGCAAGAGACAGGATTAAACTAACGTAAGTTTTAGATTTTCTAAAGAGTTCAGAGGAAGTGAGAAACCTTACTTACCAGACAATTCTTTATTTTATGAGCTATAACCCAAATTTTAGAAGAAAAAAAACCTAGCAATGGGCACACGCTGCGCAGTGTGATACGCCAAGGGGTTTTTTTTTTTTTTTTTTCATTTAAATCTCCTAACTTATCTCTTTATTTATATTCAATCAAATCAAATAAAATATCATAAATATTAACATCTTATACTTTTATTTATTTAATTAAAAAATAAAATATCTATAAAAAGCTAAACTTAACAAAAAAAACATTAAATAAAAAGGCTCGGGATAACCCGTGTTATTTTTAAAATCAATAAAAAATCCTAAAGAAAAAATAAAAAAATAACGGAGTTCAGTCTCTAATTAAATAAATGTTAAATAATAAAACTAAAAAAACATAAGTTAACAAAATATCATGAAGTAAGTTTTCTATGTTTATATTTAATCAATTAATTTAACTTAATTAAAAATATATTTCTTAAAAAAAACTAAATTTAACAAAGAAACGATAAACAAAAAGACCTAAGACAACTCAAGTTATTTTTAAAGTCAATAAAAAAAACCCTATAGAAAGCAAGTGAAAAAAAATAGAGCTTAATCTTCAAATGAATACATGCTGAAGTTTGGAAAAACAAAACATGAGCTCAAAAAAAAAAAAAGAAAAAAAACAAGGAAATTTAGATGAATCTCTTAAACTTGAGTTAATCTTTAAATTTCAAAACTGTGAAATCCTAGATCTGAGTTTAATCAAGAAGCTTGATTTCCAATATTTTAATATTGAAAGATGAAATCGAAAAAAAATTAATTTAAAAAATTGCCAAGGTGAAAAAAATAGCAATGATAAAAATAAGAATAAAAATTGTTTGGGAAAAAAAATTAAGAAGGAAGAGGTTGTAAAAACAAATCAATTTTAAAAATTATCTCAAATAAAATAAATAGCAATCAAAAGAACAATGACTAAATCTGACAAAAAAAATTAAAAGGAGATGAAAATTATAAATTATTTCAAATAAAATAAATAATAAAAAAAAACATGGATCAAATTTGAAGGAATAGAAAATCTAATGACTTCTTTGAATTTTTCAAAGGGCATGCATGAGAGTCGAGGAAGGAAGAGAGAAAATAAAACAAAAGGTTATTGACACTTAACCAGTTATTCGTTGGTTACACGCGTTGCTCCATCACGAAGGGAACACTGAGAAGAATCAAACATCGTTGTGGAAGAAAATGTTTGGTCATCAAACGATCTCTCACACATTTCCCAAAGGGAGCGGAGGCCGCCTATGCGCTGACTCATACATCAACAATTTTTTTAATAATACTTATATTTTTAGAATTTAAAACCACCCCTCAATCAATATGATAATTACAAAAAAAAAACCCGAATGGAAAGGCAAAAACACCCTTACACTAAGTTATAGAAAAATCTTTTTTTAAGTGCATTTGTGTTATTTTATTGTGTTTAGAAAATTAAAATCACAAAAGGCCTTGCGTATCAATTTTAAAAATCTTAATACTAAGATAAATAAATTCATTTCACGATGCATAATAAATGCAAAAAATCAATATACCTCAATTAATATGGTAATTATTAATAAATCTTTGTGAAAAGATCAAAATACCCTCAGGTATTTAATTTTGTTTGGAGGATGGCAAAATAAGTAAAATATTATGAATTATTATAATATTTTTTTTTATATATTTAGATGCTTTTGTTCTTTTCTTTTCCTTGCACTCCTTTGAGATTACCAACTAGTAGCGTGTGGTACATCTTATGTGATTTTTGACCATCAATGTGGTTATTGGTTACTTTCAAAAAACATTTAGCAATGAGGGGCTAGCTTTAAATCTCTTGGGATAATGCATTTACAGTTTGAAAATGTGATAGTATCTACTTTTAAATGTGTTTTATTTTTTAAAAAAAAGTATTAAATTGATTTGTTGATTTTGACATACTAATATAAAAATTAAATAAAAAATTATTTTGAAAAAAACCATACATCCTGAAATTAAACATAGACCTGTCCTGAATAAGATAGCGGATCTTAATTTTGTGCTTTCGGTCGGACAAAGTGTCTTAAAAATCGGTTCATCTTGCTTGATGCGCCGCCCGTGCTTGCTGCTTTTTGGGCGGCTCCTCCTCAGACATTCAACTATCCAATCTATAGATCCTATACTGAAGACCATGATTAAACAAAAAATGTATTTGGATTTGAGCTCCCTTAGTTCGAACTTATACTAGGCTGGTCTAAACATCAAAGAGGGCAGTGTCTCGTGTCTGTTAGACTCTTTACATTCGGCTCGTTGCTAACCCTCATGATTGACGGGCCTTGAACATCGATTAGCAACGATTATTATACTAATATTTGAGGATTAAATTTATTGACTCGACGGCGGATCATTTGTAGTTGCCGGTTGGGGTAGCACAAGGTGTAAACTAGAATGTCCACATTCCAAATGGAAATCCTTTATGATCATCATCACTCACCTAGTAGAGTTCTGATTGGTGTTATTGCCACTCGGTCCCAATTAGAGATGATTAGGGCTTGTATAAAGGTGTCTTGTTGTCCTCTGCTAACAAAATAAATCACACCTAGCTGTCCCATGACATGGTGTCTGATTTTACTTTATTCCTCGGAGCATTTCAGGTGGACAAGGAATGTACAGCCTCCATTAACATTTGTGCGCTTTTGGCATATTCATAAGTCATGAAATTTAAATTTAGCAACTCACGTTTATCAATATAATAGCAATGCTCTAATTCTTTTATAAAAAATGAATGCTACGTGTTTGAAGGTTTACCCCTGATAAATTTGTTTCTCCAATACTCATTTTTTTTTAAAAATCAAGAAATTACTTTCCATATATGTGTGTGTGTGTGTGAATAATATGCTTGAAACCCCATCATAAAAAAAAAGATTTACTCCTAGTTATACAAGCTTAATAAGGAAAAAAAAAGCACCGAATTCACTTCTATGATCCGATCAATGGTATGATATCTATATCAAAGATGGAAAATTGATGACAATTTTGTTTTTTACGGTTTGTCTTAAATTAAGTTCGAGTTCTAATAAATTGTAATGGTTAAATAATTAGCATACCCCTTTGACAATATATATATATATATATATATATATATATATATATATATATATATATATATATATATATATAATATA
>Ga0325410_1009293_pt1 | contig 10517 bp, 8 predicted proteins | sample PopdelMetagenome_16_FD_206182 | JGI IMG/M metagenome (GOLD analysis project Ga0325410, IMG submission 206182) | Populus deltoides microbial communities from Bellville, Georgia, United States - Xylem-PdIQD-R3 | ecosystem: Host-associated > Plants > Phyllosphere > Stem > Wood/Secondary xylem...
TTCAAGAACTGTGAGATTTATTTTACCTTTTCTTTTCAGTTTATATGATGAATATGTTTGTTCTCCTATGCTTATTTTTCCTATGATTGTTTATTTTAATTGCTAGAGCGGACTCTAAGTTATTATTATAGACAATCTATTGCTAAGTTTGATATCAAAACCGGAGTTGTGGTATATGAACTTGTGAAGCAACCGAGTTTAATAATTGTGGCGGATCTACGTTATTAATCTTAGGGAGAACATTCAATCAAATCAAACATAGACTGCGGACAGTTATGTTTTCTTGATTAATCAACTTATCTAGTTCTTAAGGCTGTCATTAAATTAAATTACTAGTGCGGACACTGTGGTTGTTTAATGGTTAGGGTTAGTTATACGGCGGATCCATTAACTAACCAATGTTAAGAAGAGATAAATATTCAGAATATAAATTGATGCTTCGTTTCCATGATCAGTTCTGATTTCTGTAGGTAGATGTGTGCTTGTGACCACGGTTTGTTCTCTTGATAATTTTCTGATTTTATTAAATTTCATTTGATAGTTTTCTATTTTCTTTTGCTTTAGCCTAAATAACGTCCAAACCCCCCCAAATTGCATATCATCTAGCATAAAAATCTGACTTGAACTTTCTCGTGGGATCGACCCCTTGCTTGCTCTATACTATCTTGTGTGTTGCGTTTGAAGCTAGGGTAATTAATTTGTGCGACCGCGACATCGCAACAATTCCTAATTAAAGAGGTGTTTTGGAAAAGTGGGAATAAAAAATAGTGATATGTTTTTTTAATATATAGAAGGGATAGATGGAGTAAACTTATAAATTTTTGTTAAACTTATAAATTTAGATTTCGAGTTTTCCTTCCAACTAATTTTATGTTTATTGTATTTTCCTATAAAATCCTAACAATGCATTTTTAAATTTATTACTTATCTTTTTTATCTTAAAAAAAAATAAAAAAAAGTTTCATCATATAATTTTATCATTGTTAATTTCTATAATTCAGAGCACCCCCTTATACAAATAATAATTAAAAAAATTTATTCTTTTTAAAAAATATTTTTCAGACGTGAAGAATTATATTTTCTACCTTTATAGTCGTAAAATGAACTTACATAGATAGTAAAATTAATATGAACTTTCTTGGATGTAAATTATAAAAGAGAACTTATTAGTCTTGAAATATTATCACAAACTTATATACAAATGTTCTAATGAAATGTTCATAAATGCATTGAAATGTCTATAAGATGAAATACTAGCTAGCAAGTCTTGATGATACATGAACATCAAGTCAGAGAAATATCTGGAGTCCCCTCTCCATGATTCATAAATGTAGGTGCAACTCTTGGATTACATGAAGATACTTGTCTACAATTTCTTCACGTTTCATAGAGACTCTAAGCTTTAGAAGCATTTATTTGACTTGCTTTTGTTCGTAATTGCTGTTCTGCAACTAGAACATCTATCGAATATTAATTCGCCTTTAATCACTTGAAATGAAAATAAAAGCAATCTATCTTGCCTCTAACATTGAAATCGAGCATTCGTTTGCAGAAGGTGGTTTGTTCTGGCTTGATGAATAGCTTGCTTCATCAAGATCCCTTTCAGTGAAAAATCCTGGTTGTTTAGGTTGAGGCAATTCATCTTCATTGCCCAACATCAAAACCACATGTGATATGTTTGGTCGATCTTTTGTATTTTCTTGCACACACAACAGCCCCACATGAATTGAACGTAGAACTTCAGACAAATAGGATGTTTCAACTCCTGATCCCGCAGCCAGTTCCAGAGGCCTGCCTTGCTTGAACAGTATCCAAGCCTGATAAACAAAACCATGCTATTAAGAACACATTATTTATCCAGCATGCATACCCATTGACCATTGTCGGTCTCAATTGTTTTTCAAAATTTCTTCATTTTTTCTTCAAGTATTTGAAGTGTTCATGTGTCATAAGCATAAGCAGGCATCTGGTACTTAACAATAGCACTCTAGAATTTATTGAAATCAAACAGTCAAAGTGACATAACTTTGACACTTACATGCCCGATAAGGTTGAGGTGGTGATCTGGGTGACTGAATCCTCTGTTCCTATAGCCACTCACTATCTCTAGCACCAATACTCCAAAGCTGAAGACGTCTGATTTTAGCGAGTAGAGTCCATAATTTGCGTACTCTGGAGATATGTAACCACTGCATGTATTCATAGAATTTTAAGTTCCATTTGCAGACTATGAAGATAAAATGCGTATGATGGAGATGACACTTACTACGTTCCAGCCACTTTATTAGTATTGGCTTCAGTTTCATTTTCTCCAAAACTTCTAGCCAGGCCAAAGTCTGAGATTTTTGGATTCATTTCGTAATCCAACAAAATATTGCTGGTTTTCAGATCTCTGTGGATTATTCTTAGTCTCGAATCTTGGTGAAGATAAAGGAGTCCTCGAGCAATCCCGTTGATGATGTTGTAGCGTTTAGGCCAATCTAGTAGCAAGCTATGAGTCTCATCTGCCCAAGTCAATCCATTATGACTCTTATCAGATGATAAGTGATACGTGACTATAAATGAATTTTGAGTTACAATTACAAACACATACATGGCAGAATTTGTGAGAATGAAATTGGGGAAAACTACTCTTCTCCTACAAAGCCACTTTATGGAAGCTCAATAGATGGCAGAACAATTCATACAAGCTTAATAGTACTAAATTTGAAAAATTGGAGTAACTTTTTGAAAAGGTTTTGTGAGATTCATACCAAAAATATAGAAGTCCAAGCTTTTGTTAGGCAAGAACTCATAGACCAGCATCGTCTCATCACTTTGAATACAGCATCCAAGAAGCCTCACTAGATTCCGGTGCTGAAGTTTCACAATATGTTGGACTTCATTTTTGAATTCCTCAGGTCCTTGTCTTGAATTCTTAGAGAGCCTCTTGACAGCTATTTCTTGTCCATCTGTTAATGTTCCCTGCAAATAATGACTAAGCATCATAAGAAAATCCCACGTTGTCTTCTGAAAGTTGAGAATCTATAGTGGAACAATTTCAATACCACAGAACTCCATTGATTCCTGGAGTTTGTATCATGAAAATTCAGAAGCCATATTGCATGACTGTTTATGGATAAGTATTACCTTATAAACTAGTCCGAAACCCCCTTCTCCTAGTTTATTGGATACAGAAAAGTTATTTGTTGCGCAAGCCAACTCATCGAAGTTAAAGAAGGGTAATTCTAGTTCTTCCTTCAAGTCCTTGTTATCTGATCTTCTTTGCAAATTACCTGTCATTTTTTCTGTCAGCATAACTGTTATGCTTGTTGAAAAAATAGAAAGAAAGACAAAGGATATCTATTTGCTGCTAAACTCAAGATTTTTATAGCATCAAACATAACGGGGCTTTGGAAAGCTTACGGTCATACCTTATATTACTGAAAATCAAATTTAAATTTATTTAAAAAAAAAACCAATCTTGTTATCTGATGATCCAGGACTGGTGCGATAGGAATACTTAGATTTTGATGGTGTGAATACGTACTGTTTTTCTGATGCTTCTTTTTCCAAACATACAAGACCAAGCACAGGCCAATGAACAGAATCCCAGTGGACAACATAGAGCTTACTACGATCCTTTTCTTCACTTTGGATCTGGTATTAACCTTTGCAGAGTCACCGTTATCTATAACATGGTACAGAAAAACTGGTGTTAAAAAGAGGAAATGCCAAATGCCCTTTGTATTTGTTTGGTTAGTTATTATGGCTGGAAAGCTTTCATTGGCCATATATGATCTAGTTATTTGGATCATTCAATTTCAGCTTTCTACTCATTCATTATAAAACAGTATCATTTTGGGTAGGAGAAAACCAATCCATCACCAAGTCATGACTAATCTTGGTTTGGATACGCTCAGAGACTAAAACATAAGGAAACTCTGTTGCTGATAGCCTATGCAAGAAAAGGTTTTAAGATTTTTAAACGTTGTATCCTTTAGCCAATAGCTTGCTAGTTTTCTATTGAATATATTTCGAATTTTAATAATAATAATAATAAGAAGGAAAAAAACGACTTGTCTAATCCTGTAATCTGAGGATAAATTCATACCTAGTTCTGATGCAGCCATCCGTATAAAAATGTCTTGCTCGTTTTGAAGGAAAGTTCTCATATCAATCAAATCATTGAACCAAAGCAAGCAACCGCTTCCTCCATCCCTGATGTCCAAGTTTGCATACGCTGTACAGCTGCAGTTCTTCAAGCATGTGTTCTTGCACTCCTCCAGGTTCATACTCCTGTTAAACCTTGATCTTCTTGTCTCCGGCATCTTCAAACCTCTGAGCTTCCGAAACCCATCTCTGGAACAATTTAGTGCAGTCTTTCTAACGCAACCACTTGACCAATCTGTCTTCTTCCAGTCTCTTGGAACTTTTGGTACAAATCCATTCAAGCAATCGCAAACTGGAGAGTGGTTAATGCTACAGATACCATTTGCACCACAGAGGTTATAGCGCTCACAATTATCTGTATTTGCTGTTGTGTAAAGAAACCAGCTTTGGGTTTGCTCCATCCACAGAAGGAGCTGGAGATCACCATTCTGACTTGCGACGGCTCTCCAAAGCGTTGAGTTTTTGATAAGAGTTTCTCTGTAAAATATCTCCTTATCATTAAAAACAAAATCAAATGTGTATAATGGATTTGGTTTTAACCGAGGCAAGCCACTGAACCCCAGACCATTCCATGGCCCAGCTCGATACTTCACATTTGAATCTTCCAACGCTGCATACTCAGGATATCCACAAGGAATAAGGATTATCGAAATATTACCGCTGGAAGGATCATCTGGTGACTTCCATGATGTCAAGTGCCAGTCCATGCCAGTTATTCTATTCCGTCCTAGCTTCGAGCCCGGTATTAGTGTATTACCTGGATGTTCAAAACTCTGCCACAAGGAATTTTCCGGGTTATTATCACCCTCCTCTTTCACAACTAGGTTTCCTGAATCCAAAAGCCTTGCAACTGGATTCCCAGCAGGTGCTGATGTGTTGGAAGACCAAATGATGCTTCCACTACGATTGAGAAGGACAAGAAGTCCCTGGTTGGTAAGCCTTGCAACTCCTGATGAATCGTTAAGTGGAGTTTCTCTGTTGGCAACCCAAACTGGCGTCAGGACCGATATTTTACCATACCATATCCCCAAGTATCGGTTTCTGGATTTCCCGGGGCTGAAAAATCCTAATTCATAGGTCCCACTAGCTGAAACTATCCTATCTCCATCTCTAATTGGCTGAGTTGTGTGCATGGTGTCAGTACGGGTGGCTACTCTTACAATCAGAAATGAAATGAAGCAGAAAGCAAGCATGGGGATGCATTCCATTGGTGCTCTCGTGTTTCTTTAAGCAGCTCACTCGTTATATTACAAAATGGCTGGCCTTGCAAGATGTGAAAATATTCGTCTTAAGAAATTGCCTATTTAACACCACAATCAGTCTACCGGGACAGCAATGTTCCACTACTGAGGTAAACGCTCGTCGTCGGAATTTTGTTTGTTTGTGAAATTAGCATGCATAATTGACAGATAGTCAACACTCAGAGAGCTAAGAGCATAGTTTTTAAGATGGCCGGCCCGGTCCAAGATCCAGGTTTTGACCCGGTTACCGGGTTTTGACCGGGTCGGCCTGGTCAATTTCTATTTAAAAAAAATACAAAACGACGTCGTTTTAGTAAAAAAAATCAATGAGTTGCAAATTGGTTTTGTCAGATCGCCTGGTCACACCGGGTCATGACTTATCCTATTTTTTCATCAACTCAGCCCGGTTCCAGCCCTAGATCGGTCGGGTCGCGGGTCGACCCATCGGGCCGGGTTTCAAAACTATTGCTAAGAGAAGCTCCGGTGATGTCATGTATATGTCATGTATTGATGATGTGCCGTGGCCCTTGAGCACCAATAAGTGTTTGACGCTAAATCAAGACTTAAGCTCAGTTCAATGAATCAATCGTTTACTTTGACGCCAACGACTACTGGGTTGCAATCATATTTTCTTAAACTCTTTGTAGGATTTTTCTTGCTCCTGACATTTTTCTATTCTTGCCGTGTCCTCTGCGTTGGGGCAGCGAGCCGCTTTGGGAAGATAGTGAAGCTTATTAGACTATTTCAAAACTCCTGAACCACGAAAAAGATAGGATTTTGACATTTTTCCATTCTTGCCGTGTACTCTACGTTGGGGCAGCGAGCCGCCTTGGGCAGGTAGGCAGAAAGAATATTTTCAGTCTGTTTTTTTTTTATGTTTTAAAAATATTTTTAAAAAAATTAATTTTTTAAATATTTTTAGATTGTTTTAATTAATAATTTTAAAATAAATTTTAAAAAATAAAAATAAAATATTTCAATATATTTTTAAATAAAAAACATTTTAAAAAATAATTACTACAACAATATCAAACGAGCTTTTAAACTGTTCCATTGATAGTAAACTCAATTAATGCAATATTTCTCAACCAAAAATGATAAGTAAAATTAATTGAAATTAGAAAAAAAAACATGAAAACCAGAGAAAACATTAATGATTTTTAGCTTTCTAGTAAAAAATTAAAAAAATAAAAATTAAAGTTGAAATATCGATAAATAAGACAACAACTCTGAAATTTTGAGTTGCCAACGTGATTTTCAAGGGAAGGTGAGAGAAAAGAGAGAAAAAAAAAAAGCCCCAACGAGCCACAATTCATCCCATCATCGCCTCTCGTGCCGCCCTATAGGAAAAAGTCATGACGATTCCAACAACACGATGAAATGATATTTTTGGCCATTGAAAGGCGTCGCATGCACTGCTAGAAGGCCACAGACACCTCCCACATGCTGTCATGTGAGTTGCACGTGTCACCAATTTCTTTATTTTAATATTATTTTATATATTTAAAGATCAAATTGCCCTTGACCAAATTGAAAAGACAAAAAAAACCCCTAGACTTATTTTTTAAAAAATAAGAGTAATTGAGTCATTTTACTATATTTAAAAATTAAAATGACAAAAAGGCCATAAATACCAGTTTTAAGAATTTTTTGTTTTAATTTCATTTTATTTAAAAAGTTATAAAAACGAAACAGAAGGACTTTTATTGGAATCCCTACCCCAATTCTCAGTAATAGGAGGGCGAATTAGATATATCTTTTAGCTCATATATAACTAGCCTACTATTACATATACATATCTTTCTTCCATAACGTAAACCAACTATTTGTATCTTGGATTTAGTCGTATTTTAAAAACATTTTTCGAAACATCTATAAAGGAAAGTTGGTTTATAGCGATTATATATATTACATATACTTAGTTTGATCTCACTCTTCTAACGAAACTATTTTCTCTTTAATCTCATTTTTTGTAAACCCTTATCTTCCTTTTATTTAATTTAGAATTTAGCATTATCCCACATGGATACAATCAATCTAAATGGGTGGATTTTTTAGTCTAAATCATTGCATAGAAATATAAGTGTTTGGTTGATCTAAGTTCATGTAATTTATTCTTTATTAATATTTTCTTTTGGTATAATTAGAAATCCAGGAATTGGAATCATAAAAGTAAGAGGCACCTTTCAACTATTTCAGATTAATTGGAACCAACACAAATCAAACATATGAAGAAAAGAAATCAAATTTGAACCTTATGTACATTCCATATAGATAATTAATATCTATTGTCTATATATCTATCTATATATGAATATGAATATGAATATGAATATGACATTCTAGATTGATCCATATTAAGCCCAGATCTTTCTATAGTACAACTTTATATACTAGAATAACAAAAACAGATAGTATGGCAGTAAATATATTACTTTTTACCATACTATCGGATCTTATAGAATCCTACTGATTCTAGTTAGCTCATTTTAGCTAAAACACAAAATTAAAATTCTTTTTAAAAAATTATAAAAATAATTATATCCCTGATCAATATAATAATAACCAGCTGACTTTTATCATAAACCTTGATTTCGCTACACTCAATATCAATCCAAAATTGCAGAAAATAGATTCGTGTTCCACTTCAAAAGTCAGTGTCGTCTTTGCCCAATATAATAATAACCACTGGTCATGCAGAGAGATAAAAATACCCCAAACACCAAATACATGGGTTTTATTAGAAGGTCAAACTATAATTACACTATCATCATGAATGAATAGTAAAAGTATATCTATGGTAAAAATAACGGCGACCCAGTTAAAACCTGGTAACCCGATCAAAATCTGGAATCAGGGTTTTGAACCGGGCCGGCCACCGAGCCGGATTTAAAAATTATGGTTTTACTACATGCACCAATTCTAAAGCTTAGGGGTTTCCCCCATTGACTATCATTCATTTCCAGGACTGGATTTTATTTATTTATTTACTGATTGATTGATAGGGAGAACTCACACTAAATTTTAAGAAAGTATAGGTGTGTTGGTCACCACTCATCAGCAATGATTATTTTCTAATTCTAATAATAAATTCCATTACATCTCTCACTTGTCAAATGAGTCTTTGTAGAATATAATTACCCCCACCAAATTAAAATTCAAGTGGCATTAATGTCCCAAAGATTACTGCTGCATACTGCTGCAGGGAGGTATTTTTTAAAAGTATTTTTTTTATGTTTCAAAAATTTTTTTGAAATTAATATTTTTTTAGTGTTTTCAGATTATTTTGATGCGCTGATATTAAAAATAAAAAAATATTATTTTAATGTATTTTCGAGTAAAAAATACTTTGAAAAACAATAACAACCACGCTCACAAACATCCCAAATTATCTGGACGGTTGATCACTCCATCTCAAGAACGACTGATTTTAGAGCAATCAACACTCCAATTGAAGAGTAACCTCTCCAATACTATTCTGACAAGGTAAAGATCCTGTGCTTGATATATTTTTAAAAGAAAAGGAAATCCTATAAATAATTATTGAGTTATCCAGGAATTCCTTGACTGAATAAAAAAAATAAAATTACCGAGTATAATATCTTTTCTTAAACTAAGTAGGATAAAATACAAATAACTTAAAGAAAATATTTTCTTAAACTAAATAGAAACAAATAAAAATAATTAAGAAAACTAATAATTTTTCTACAAAAACAATACAAACCAACCTCGTAACAAGATATCTCAAAATCACTTTTAAAAAATAAAATCAATCAAATAAAATAACAAACAGATCAAGAACTACTTTTCTTGGTATGTTTAAAGGGAGACACCATCTTCATTGAACTCTTCTTGAGAAGAGAACTCATCAAAACAAATATAATCATTTTTAGTTTTCATAATATGGTCAATTGACAACTTTCTCTCTATTTCTTCATTTTCTGACGACTTTCTTTTTTCTTTTTCAAAATCAAGAATTGAAAAATTAACAAAATAGATTTTTCAACCAAAATAAAAATTTTAAAATCTCTCTGTAAATTTTTTTTCTAGTATAATTTAAAATTTTATTTCATGAAACACTACCAGAAATTCGCTAAATACCAACGGATTTACCGACAGAATATTTCTGTCGGTAATTTGAGGTCGAAATTACCGACGGACACTTTTCCGTCCGTAAGTCAGTCGGTACCTACCGACGGACCATTTTCCGTCCGTAATTCAGTCGGTAGTTACCGACTGACTTACGAACGGAAAAGTTTTTGAATTAAAAAAAAAGGCGGGTCGCTGATGTGGAGGTTTTGGCGGGTTATTTTTTTCCGACGGAATTACCGACGGATTCAAAACGAGGGATTTGAAATTGCTGGTACAGTGACGTGACCGGTTCGCCGTTTAAATTGCCGACGGACTCACCAAGGGATTTGAAATGGCAGATCCGTACGGTGACGTGTCTATGTTTCCGTCAGAAGCACAGATGTAATCACCGACGGATTGTCCGACGGTGAAACCGTCGGAAAAAGTTAATATATGTCCGCTCTGCCGACCCTCTCCTCCCCTATTTCTCCTTCTTCTTCCTTATCTCAACTCTCCCCATCTGCAAACAACCAGTCCCCCCTCCACCCCCAAAAAAAATCTTCCTCATATCAGCACAACAAGTTATATTTCTTGAAGTTTTGTGGTCACAGCATCCGTGTTCTGATTTATCGACGGATTTTATCAATTTTTGTAAGTAATTCTATCTTTTTAAATTTTAACATTTAATTAAATGTCAATTTTATTGTTTTTTTAGTATATGTATTTTGTTAGTAGATGTACATGTTTTATTGTTATTTCTCAAACAAACTTGTAGTATATGAATGTATAATTCTATACCTGTTATGGTTTGTTTTAGATTTTGTAAGATTGTATTTGTTTGTAAATTGTTAAAACTTTATGGAACTACCGAAGTACATGTGCTGTTTTGAAATAATTAATAGCTTGCTTAATGGGTCCGTTTAAAGTTTTATCAATGGTATTGCGGAGTGGTAATTTCCGTAAATTTATATATTTTAATTTGTATGGACGTTGATAAATGATAATGAATATTTAATATTTATGAGAAGTTGTGATTGGTTTGTTGGATAATCT
>Ga0325410_1009295_pt1 | contig 10515 bp, 9 predicted proteins | sample PopdelMetagenome_16_FD_206182 | JGI IMG/M metagenome (GOLD analysis project Ga0325410, IMG submission 206182) | Populus deltoides microbial communities from Bellville, Georgia, United States - Xylem-PdIQD-R3 | ecosystem: Host-associated > Plants > Phyllosphere > Stem > Wood/Secondary xylem...
GTTCCCAAACGGTGCCTTAATAAACAATAGAACTTACCATTTTATGGCAACCTTCTTCAAACATCTCAAGAAATCCAGCAACCAAGCGATCAGCATTTTCCACCCATTCATTACGATGCATTGTGACAATTTGAATCTATAAATATAAGAGTATCAAAAATGTAATAACCATAGGAATTCAACAGGCAACAAAAACAAAGCAAACATGTGAGTTATGAAACATTGACGGGTCCACATCCAGTCATCAGAATGGCATGAAAAGAAACTCACAAAAGAAACATCGCACTAGCAAATGTATGACAACACTAAATCTCCATGAAAAGAAACTCACAAAAGAAACATCGCACTAGCAACCTATTAGTTGGGTGAAGAAAAGACATACATCTGAAATTTTTGAAGTTGACGTTGTTACTCAGTTCTGAATATATCGAACAACACAAACTACAGTAGATAGTGACAGTAATATTACTATAATCGGCTATTTGGCGGGTATATTTCAAGGTTACAACTATAGAATCAAGCTAAGATAAATTATATGCTTCACATAATCAACAGAAAATATTAAAGTTTGAACTAGAAAAAAGTAAATATAATTAGAAGTAATGATGTGTTTCCAGTAGCAGTGAAGAGCTTTATTGCATCCTAATGTTAACCATAAAAGTTAGACATACTCTACTTGTAAGTAAACCAAGGGAAAAAAGATGTTGGTGAAACACTCCAATGTTTAGGCATAAGATAAAAGATACCTTTTCTCCAACTTTTTCTTGTTGTTCCTTCACTTTCTCTTGTAGTTTTTTCAATCTCATGTTCACCCTCAGTCGCTTTTCCTATTTAACATTAAACGCAACAAGAAGAAGATAAGTTCCCTTGTTGGGAAGGAATGCATAATGAAGCTTACACAAAAACGAACTTCCATGCAGCATCATCAAATCAAAACCAAATACAATGTAAGAACATGCCTTTACGTAGCTAACACCAAGCTCTTTTCTTGAATATCCTCGATCCAAGTTACGCAACACATACTGGTTGTAGTCTTTAACAATCCTCATTATAATATCCGATGTAGAAATGCCATCAGTTCTTTTCGTTTCCTTGAATCTCCCAACTTTTTTTACCTGATATAAAAGCTTGCTTAATATAACAATACACTACCAAAAGGATAAATGAAAACATAAGCGATGACTGTTGCTCAAACTTACAAATTCATAGACATCCTTTCCAGCTCCACTGGCATCGGCATACCTATAAATGAAGTGCAAGGCCAAATTGAAGAGATTACTAATATTTTTTATAACTTCAATCAATCAAATGAACATCGCTTGAAAGATTACATGAGATGAAATATTATAAAATCAAAATAGATAGAAATAAATCTTTAGCACCTTACCTTCGTATAACTATTACTCAGTAATTGGATGAACAAATTAGATACTAAACTTATGGTATGAGAAGTACAGTTCCATCGCTGTACTAAAACTACTTAATATCAACACGTAATTGGACAATAAGATGTGCATTTTAGATAGGATTTCTTACGGTAGAGAATCATGAGCAACATAGTCAATATTGTGCTTGTCAAGAAATTCTTGATCAATAACCCAAGGCGCATCAGGAATGACTTCGTCCACCCACCTGAAAAATAAAACAAGGCCTTTTGCTATCAAAGACACTTAAATTGCCAATTCCAAGTAATCATGTCTCTTGATGAAACAAATACCTTTTAAAAGGTACGTTTTACGAAAGAAAACTTCATTGCTGGAAGATAAAAGTTGTTCAAAAGTTCGATAATCAACAAAAAAATCATACTTGCAATGGCGAAGAGATTCATAACGTTCATCCTCTGTCATAACGGTTTTGCCCTTGTACTTGTGTGTGGTATCATCATTGCAACATCCTACGAGCAAGTACGTGTTTGGAAACCTAAATTCACAAAGTGATCATATAAACAACTAAGAAATAATGAGTTTTAGAGCAAAAGTATCAACTAAAAATGAGCTAATTACAAGAAAAACAGAGCAAGACAGCTTAAATTCATATATATATACGAATACACAGAAATTCAAAAAACAAATCATGTACTGTAAATTTCAACAATCTAACAACACAAGTTTACATCAAAAAGCAAAAAAAATAAAAACGTTAAAACAATCTAAATCAATAGTAAAAATGCTTCAAGTGTGAAATCCATTAAAAAAAAAAAAGCAATAAAATTGTAAAAACAAAATCCAATAAAAATAATAATAAAAAAAGCTTCAGACTTTCACATGATTTACAGCACAACAACACAAAACGAGTAAAAGCAAAACAAACCCAGAAAAGCAAATCCCATAAAATTTCCAAAAACTCGAAAAATTCAGTATCCAATCAAACTCCCACAAAAATCACACAAAAAACAAAAACAAGAAAAAACCAGAAAGCAAACAGATCAAAACGCAAAAGAAACCAAAAAAAGCCAAAGACTTGAGCACAATAACACATACAAAAACCGAAAACATACGATTTTTTGGCCTGTTCAAGGGAGCGAGCGTGGCCAAAATGGAAGAGATCATAGATCCCATCAGCATAAACACGAACAGGGCGATCAGACGATGGTGGTAGTGTTGAAGGATCAGAATTCGAATGACAAGAGACTTTGCAGCCATTTCCATTCATCATCTTCTTCTCTTGCTGTTCTGTCTCTGCCATTCGAATTGGAATGGAATTTTAACACTGTCTCTGTTTTTATTTATTTATGGAGCTTCAATAATCCTGTTTTTGCGTGTTTAGATGAAAACACGGTTCTTAACTTCTTATCCTTCCTTTCTTTTTAATTTTAATAGGCCGAAAGGAAAATAAAAAATGATAGGACTCCTTAATTTTAATTTACATATTAGTAATAATTAAATATTAAGATATAACTATTAAACATAATCTGATTTAGATCATTAATTTGGATTAATTAAAAATATTAAAACATATTGTTTTCATTTTAAAAAAAATTAATGAGTTTTTTATCTAATTGAATGAGCTAAGTTAATTAATCGAATAAATTTCAAATTAATATTTTCTGATGTGATATAGAAAACATATTAATCAAATCTTAAGTTAATTAATCGAGTTGAATTCTTCATATAAAAAATATTAATTTGTATTAATTAGATTTTTAACTCTCTTGATTGAGGAACATGAAAAGTGAAAAGTTATGTCGATTGATAAAGATAGCTGTTTTTGTGGAGTCACATGATGCTAGCAGATTTTAAATTTAATTGTCATTAATGTTATATGATATCAGTCGGTTGGGAATTTCAAAATTAAAAAATATTAATTTAATATTTTTTAAAATTAGATACATCCAAGTACAGTTATAAACATAAAAATAAATGATGTCATAAAACTTTATACAAGTTATTCATGTAAGATTGGTAAATAGATATATTCTCTATATTTTTTTAATCTTAAAAAAGTTGTAATAAAAAATAATTTTTTCTGAATAAACTATTCATAAAGTAGCTGATTTTCTCAAAATCGATCAAGAATGAACTTCTTCTCAACATTTAAAGGCAAATTTATTAATTAGATTCAAATCTAATTCATAATTTTCTATGAAAAAGTATTTTTGACGGGTGAAAGTCAATTTAAAGTTACTGTTATCGTTAAAATAAAAATAAATATGAGAAATTATTTCTTTCAATCTTCAATTAGATTCAAATTCTATACATGATATTGCATCAATTCTCAAGTGTTCTTAATGTGATAAGTGAGAAATTATAAATGCAATAACATTACAACAACTTCCTTGCACCTTTAAAAAAAAAAAAAAACGTTTCTACAATAATAACATATTTACTCTAAAAAGTTTATAAAAAATAGCCTAATAAATATTTGTTATTATGCTACAATTTGTTTTTTAAAATATTTTTTAAATTGTTTTTATTTGAAAAAAATATCATATTAATTTTTTAAACATTTTTTTAATAATTTTTAAATATTAATATTAAGAAAATCTTAAAAAATCATTTTAATATATTTTTAATTAAAAAATATTTTTAAAAAATATCTTATACCAAACACGCATAAGATATAGGATGTTGTATGAAACTATTACAAGAATAATCTAGTACGAAAAAAAATAAAAAATCAAAGCAAATCTTAAAGGGTGTTTGTTTATGTTAAAGTTGTCAATTCCGTTCCGTTTCATCTGAAATGACCAAAACATTTCATACCAATTCAAAAAACGGAATAATTTTCATCTCATTTTAAATCTCGGTCCGTTTCAGATTTTTCAACTAAATTTCGGCCAGAATGTTTCGGTTTTATTCCACATGTTCCGTTCTGTTCTTAAAAAACCATTGAATCAAATTGAACTTTGTTCAATTTAATTAATTAAATCACCCAAGTATAAAAATTTCTTTTTCATTACTATTTTAAATAACAATGATATTAATAATAATATTGAAAATTATTATTATTATTTTCATTAACAATGATATTAATTTTTTAAAATTAGATTTATCACTATTATATATGGCTTATATTCATGTTGTTTTGTTTTTCATGTTTATACTTTGTAGGAATTTGAGCAAAATAAGGGATACTTTAGATCTTATTAGTCTTGATAACATTGACCTAATTTTATATTTAAAATATTTGTGTTAAAGCATTTTACTTTCATAATATTTTGATATTTTGTTTAAGTTGAATTACTTTAAGTTAAAAATCTATTTAATCTTGACTATTTAGAAATATTGTAATTCTAATTAATTTTAATTAATTGAAATTATAAATATTTTCATAATTTATAATTAATTTATCTTGAATTTGAATTATGTTTGTTGAATACACACACACACACATATATATATGAGACCCATACAATTTATGCTGAAACCATTCCCGAAACGGCACGCCGAAACACTCTAAAATTGAAACATTCCATTCCAATTGAAAAAACAAAACACCTACCGAAATGGAATTGACAACCTTCGTTTACGCGGCAGCTTTAGCTTTTAAAGCAAACCGCACAAACAACATATTTGGTAATGTTAAAACTTAATTTACTATTTATGTGGGACCCGTATAATTTACACTGAAACCATCGATTTGCCGAAAGAAGTTGAGAGCTGCTTCTCCCCCTACCGTGTCTATATTAATTCACTCGGCACTGTTGACTTCAAGAAGTAAACAGTGTCTCCACTGTTCATTGGACCGCGTCCGACCCAGTAAAAAAAAAATCTATTTTTTTAAATTGTGTTTTACTTGAAAAACTAGTATTTAATATTATTTAACAACACTACATAAATTAGAAAGAGATCGCATGATGACATAGTATTTGTGGAATTTGATCGTAATTTTAATTTTATTTCTGAAATTATTTTACTTAATTTTAATATATATTTAAAAAATCATAAAAATTATAATTTTTACCGGATGAATTTGATTGAAAGTAATATGTTTGACATTGGGAGTCTCAACAATAAGTACCGACAAAAGATGCAACAGGAAAAATATATATTTCGATGACAAAGTATATAAATGTGAGCAACATTTATGGATCAATAACATGCGTTTCAATTCAATTTCACAACTAATAAGAAGATTTCTTTCTTTTTTTTATCGAATCACCAATTATAGCAGAACTATGAAATTCTTTTTACATTATTGAACATGAAAAAACATTTTCATCACTGAATATTGGACAAGGATAAACATATTCTTGGGAATTTTGAGGAGGATAGTGAAACATATTCTTATTATTGTTGCTGTTATTGTTATTTTTATCCTTCGGTGCTGCCTGGTTCTGTTGCTTTAGTATCTCAACATGAATCCCCAGCTTTTCCATCATTTTCTGGGCAAGTTTTGGTGGATCGAAAGCTCCCCTGACAGTCACTTGAGAATTCTTCATATCTGGCTCCACACTTGAAACTCCTGACATAATTAAAAAGATCATATACAAGATTATTATACAAAGAAATCGAGAGAAAAGATTAACCATAGCTTAAGATTCAATTGACTCCTCAACAATTTAATATAATATGTTTCTATTTTATTAAATAATCATGGAGGAATCAAAGAACTAGCAAAGAGGATCATCTTTACTGAAAATACATATGATAGATGGAAAGTATACTTACCTTCCATTCTCAATACTTTTTTCTTGATGCCATGAGCACAACCTTCACAATGCATATTCATTTTCATCACCACTATCTTTAGTTGAGGCTACACGATCCATATATCCAAGTCAATAACAAGTCGAAAATATAAAATTATTAAATATTAAATTCAGTATAAATTATTATATGTCTGCGCGAGCTGCGTCTTACCACTAGTTTTTTTTCTGGCTCTTTTTTATCTTGAGCACTGGGTTTTAGTTTTGGAGATATGAGTTCAACATTTCTACTGTATTTTCCTTGAAGTCTCTCCAAAACTTTCGATGGATCAGCCTTCGGTCCCTTCACCATTACCTTGTTCTGTTTGCTATCCATCTTAACTTCTTCCACACCTGACCATTAAAGATTTGCCCACCAAGTCAAAATGGAGCGACAAAGATGAAAAGAAACACACAAAGTTATAAGATTTTAATCAGTTACCTTCAAATCCTTTCAGGATATATAAGATTTTATCAGCACATCCTTGGCAATGCATGTAAGCTTTCAACACAATTTCTTTTCCCTTGTTTTCTACTTTGTTTTCTTCTTTGTGCTCCTCATGTGGCGTCACGACTGCCTCTCCATTCCTTTGCTGGCAGCCAGCTCCATTTTGTGCTGCATTACCATCTTTTTTTCCCTAAAAGGTATGGTTCCATAAAAATAATCCATATATTCAAAACATGAAAAACTATTATCTGATGAACAAATGAACAAAAAGAAGAGTAAGAGGGTACTCAACACCTTTCCCATTGCTTATTAATGATTATCTCTTGTAGGTCAAAAATACTGATGGTGGGAGATGGCAATGACTGCAAATTGAATATAAACCCTATCCTTCCAAGTTTTTCTTTCTTTATCTTATAGCTAGGTAGAATAGGGGCAGGATTCCATGGGTGTGTGTGTTTGTGTGTATACGTATATGAATAGCACATTGCATACGTTACAATACTATAAATTACATAAACAAATGGAGCAAAAAGCTCTTCAATGATCAGTGAAAGAGGATATTGCTTATTTTAGAAACATCTTATACTTTTTTGTATACTACTTAAAAAGTAATGACCATTTTTGAAAACATTTAACCACCTCGTACCTTTGGACTTCCATAACCTATTAATTTCTAACATGGCTAATGATTTAGGCTGTTGTCATAGATTACAGGTGACTTATTGTAAATTTGATAAGATGATAAATATTTGCTATAAAATATTTAATTATGAGTAATCATATTCAAGATTGTTCATTAAATAATTGATTTCCTTTCCTTTGAGTGATAATTAATTAAATAATTGCTTTTATCTTTTAATGTTTTCCATAACAGTTAATCCTTTTTTTTTTATCATCTACAACTAATTATTATTTGTTTGTCTTCATAAACTGCAAATAAACGGCAAATTAAATGTATTGCTACTTTAAGAGTTCGAGCTTTATTGAGCAATTAAAAAGATTAATGTTTTTAATTAATCCTACGAGTAAGTGGAGTTGTGGAAGGACCCCCAGAGGATCATCCATTCCCAATGAAAACATCTACAGGATAAGTAATTAAGAGGGTTAAGTGTTAACCATCTTGTTATCTGGCCTTCAAGTTTGAAAAATAAAAATATAAAATCAGGTAATTATAAGAAATTTGACTGAATAATCAACTATAAGTACTGTTTTATTCATTAAAAAATATATGTGTTTACATATTGTATGAATATCTTTCTTCAAAATAATAATGGTTGATATGAACTAAAAACTGGACAACTGAAGAGATAAAAATATTTTATATTTAAGAATTAATTAATAAATGATTGTAACCATTGATCTCCATCAATAAATGACACGTTGAGGAAAGGAGAAGCTTGTGTATCATTAAGTTTTTGAACATAAGGTGCCCTCAAAGTCATATTGGCTCCAGCACCTAAACAATTGTATTCTCCATAGAAAATAGTCCTGCAAAATATGTTATGATATATATTAATTACCAATTATCATGTAATCAAGTTAATTAATTACTTTAATCATGTGGGAAATCTGAGTAAATATTGATTCTATGGTTCATACTGGTCTCTGGTGGGATCATTGAAGTCATTCCAGCCCTCAGGCGCAACGATATCAGTCATGCTAGTGTATGAAAAAATGACTGAGGAATATGGCCTCCAAGCTCTACCTAGCCATATTCTTCCTGTACCTCCTAAGGTGCAATTTACAAAGGAAAAACCTGTGTTTTCATCCTTGGAAATTCTACCGTGTGCTGTTACTGCTCCATTTATGCCTTTTGCTCCTGGAGCTACTGGGTTAGCCATAGAAATCAACTGGCAATTCTGTAGAAAATGTCCAGTGTTAAGAGCTTAGATACGGTGTTAATTAAATACAGTATAATCTGATAAAGTAATATATATTTTTATTCGGTACCGATTTAAATTTGAAGTTTAAATAATAAATCGATCAATTAATAAATAAATTTGCATAGTCCCAAGATACTGATTTATAGAGGTTTAATGGTAAATAATAATAATAATAAATAAATAAATAAAAACCATGCCTCCAATGGTTTGGTGCTCCCTGTCTCAAATCAGTACTAATTCTTTTATTTTTTTCTATGATTTTTAGTTAATATATGACAGAACAATCTCTTAATACAAGGGGGATGAGCTTGCCAAATAATTTTTAGTTAATATATGACAGAACAATCTCTTGTATACAAGGGGGATGAGCTTGCCAATTCATGCCTGATACATAAAGAATTTTCTATACACAAGACTATAATTAATCAAGCTGCATATTTCTTGGACTCTTTGTCAAGCAGAGTCATGTTTTGCCATGATTTCATTGCAAGACCACCCGGCCCTCTCAAAAATGTCATGTTACTTGGCCATGGAGCCAATGTCCTTTGACATAGCCTTAATTAGTACTTGAGATCATAATTAATAGAGTTCCTTGCTTGCACCCTTTATCATTCTTTGACTTTGAGCATGGTGATTAATCTCTCGTAATTATATCAGGAGGTGTAATTTTTCAACTTAGTTTCATAGCATGCATGCATAAGAATTTATAATAGTAATTAAAATGAAGAATTAGATAGCAGGAAGGCTTGCTTCAGATAAAAATTAAGTCACCTCATAGAGTGACCTTGCATTGCCAAAGATGAAATCAATAGAGCCTTGGATATAACAATCCTTAAAGTAATGGCGACCTCTATCATCATGAAGGGTGTCTTGTGCTCCAAAGAATCCACAGCCCAGAAAGAAAGCTTGGTCTCCAGAGATTCTCATCGCCACTGCTTGGGCTCCAATATCACCGGGGCTTGGAATTGGAGCCACATTCTAGCATGAAAAAGGAAAAATGTTACTACTTGTCTTCTCACGACACGATGTGGTTTCATGCTGTTGAGCTAACATATCTTACCATGAAACTTATGTTCTTAGCAATGAAATTGTTCGAGAAAACTTGAACAGAACCGCTATAAAATGTCCCATTAGAAGATTTTGCAGTGTCATTCCATACAATTGCAGTTGATGTATAGCCTTGTCCTTGAAATGTAATGTTCTGTTTGTACTTTAGAACGGTGACTTTCTCACTAAAACAGGCCAACAAAATCATAGTGATAAAGTTTAGTAACTTCAAAGAGAAAAACAGGAAAGCAAACCCAATGTTCTGCTTATAATCCACAACAACGTATTTTCTCTTGAATTCTCTTACACCATCCTTCGATCAGATCGAAAAGATGAATTTAGTCTCGATGAGAGCAAGTTGGTCCCCGAATACCACCTGACTATCAACTACTTAAAATAAAATAAATAAGGAACTAATTAACTTACTAGTAAATGCCAGAATTGATCCAAATTATGGTTCTTTTCTGACTAAAATTCATGACCGAATCAACAGCTGATTGAACTGTTGTGAAATTACAGCATCCGTTTCGATCGACACAAATGGTTGAGGTTGTGTTGGTGTCTGGAGGGGGGAAGTCAGGAGGGAAATCTTCGCAAATGTTGACTATTTTTCCATCACTAGGGTGTTTATTATGGTGGTGGTGGTGACGGCGACCTCCAATGCTATATGGAATGAAAGTTGCAATAATAGGCGATGAAAAAGTGGCCAAACCAAGTTCAATGAGTTGGTGCAAAAGAGAAAGGTTTGGACTGATAAAAACAGCTGATGCCATAATTCCCAAAAGGGCAACCAGGAGAGTGAAATAAATGTTTCTGAGACTCATTTTTTTTTTCTTTATTCGGAAGAGGGAATGGGCGAAGAGGATTGGTTGATAATATTTCTTGCAATAGTTAGTACTATATAAATATGTATGCACTTGAAGTGAAAGAATTGATAACATGTCTTGCAAATCACCCTGTCTCCTGTCGATTCTTAGGACAATTTCCAAGCTATCCAAAACTTCTTGTGG
>Ga0325410_1009296_pt1 | contig 10513 bp, 8 predicted proteins | sample PopdelMetagenome_16_FD_206182 | JGI IMG/M metagenome (GOLD analysis project Ga0325410, IMG submission 206182) | Populus deltoides microbial communities from Bellville, Georgia, United States - Xylem-PdIQD-R3 | ecosystem: Host-associated > Plants > Phyllosphere > Stem > Wood/Secondary xylem...
TTTATATATATATATATATATATATATATATATATATATATATATAGAGAGAGAGAGAGAGAGAGAGAGAGAGAGAGAGAGAGAGAGAGAGAGAGAGCTGAGGTTGTACGGTGCTTTTTGATTAGTCTTCGAAAGGTATTTTGTTCTCCCTCCCCACCGATTGTTTTGCAAGCCCATCAATCTTTAATTGCTCAACCGCTTTGGATATAATTGTGAGCTTATTACATGACTTTTTAATCTATTTTTCACGCTTTTTACCATTAATTCTCACCTTTGCTTTTTTTCATTACATGTTTCTTTTTTCTTTTTAATTAGGAATGTCTCTTTCTAATTTCCTTCTGCCTTAATTTTTGTTCAACCTTTCCTACACGATTCCTCTTATTATAGTATGCTTTTAGCTTTTTTCTATTTAATTTATTTTTATTTTGTTGTGCATCTTGATTATCCTCCATCGTTTCTACTTATTTTCTGTTTTTATTTTCATAGTTTTGAAACCTGACTCGGCCTGGCGGGTCGACCCGGGACCCGGCTGACCCGAGTTGAAGAAAAAATAGAAAAAGTCATGGCTCGGCCGACCTGGCGACCCGGTTGACCCGGCAAAACCCGGTCAAAAACCTGGTTGCAACCCGTTGACTTTTTTTTTACTAAAATGACGCCGTTTTGAATTTTTTTAAATTGACCCGGGTGACCGGGTGACCCGGTGACCCGGTGACCCGGTCAAAATCCGGTTACCCGTTCAAAACTCTGAACCCGGGCCTTGGACCGAGCCGGGTTTAAAAACTATGTTTATTTTTATTGTTGCAGCTTGCCTATCTTTTCTTGCCTTTTCCTAATTATTACCTATTACTCCTCTCAAACATATCCTTGTTATAGTGTTTCACCCCTTCTTCTTTGTTTGTCTTCAATATTCTTTATATTTTTTTGTCACTTTATCCCTTTTAATGATGCCAAATTTCAATTGCTTTTGCACCTTTCAGTCTAACATCATCTTTACTATTTTTCAGACTCTTGCCTATGTTGTTCAACATTGTGTCCAAAGCACTGACCAGGGCTCTTTCTTATCAAGGTTGATGATACTATCAAATAATTGGTATTTTGTTTTCTAGTATAAAAATTTCAAAATAATAAATAAATCGACAAGATCAGAGTTGATTTATATAATAAAAAAAATAGAGTTAAAAAGATCTAAAAGATGTGATATTAATGTACATATTTAACAAAGATAAAATAATTTTCATGGTTAGAGGATCCTAATGATATTTCAAATAAATATATTCCAAACTCTATCTATTACTGAACTGGAAACCACATACAAAGAAGGTCCTAATCGGATAATTTATCATTAATGACTCATTTAAGTTATTAATATGATCATATTAATTATGTCTAATTACTTTATTTGAGTAATGTCTAGTACACTAGCAAATGTTTTTCAAGTATTCATGGTGCTAATTTATATCAACAACAAATTAAGATCTTTTTATAAATAAACACATCGATTCTCCCTGCAGTAGGTTACGAAAGAATCAAGTATTTGTGGTGCTAACAATTGTACACCATGAATCAAGACTCATAATTTAACAATGAGAATATTAAGATTGATTAAGATAACAATTGTAACACATGTTAATAATAAACTTTCTTGAATTTAAATATTAAAGTCCCTGTAATGTTTGTACTATACTTATTCTTACACTATTAGTGTAATTTTTTTACTTTAACAAAAATAAACTTAACTAAACATTATTAAGAACAAAAACATAAATAAACAAGATAAAAACATAATTATAATATAAATTAACTAAGTATAGTAAAGAAAATGATAAGCATAATAAAACATGAAATAAAGCTTGAGTATTATAAAAATACAAATAAAGAAAGCAAAATCATGGATCTTGATTTGAAAATCAAGACGTCTAAATATATGACAAATGCCTCCTTTTATAGGTTAAAATATAAAACTATTAATATTGTGGCTAACTATTGATTTGGTGGCTTGACAGATGTTATTGATAACATCAGAATCTAAACAAATAGTCTTTATGAAAATTGTAGATATTTGTTTAAGCTTTCTAACCCAAAAAGAATGGTTTTATTTGAACTTTTAGTAAAGGAGTTATTGATACTTCAAGTGCAAAATGATGATATAAAACCTTGATAAAAATGCACTTTTAAGTACTAATTAGAATCTTTGACCACAAACCATTTGTGTCTATACTACCTTACTTGAGATAGAGGACCATATTATATCTTCTACTATAGTAGCTTGCCACTACACCTGTTGATATTCAAACTATTATCATCCTAACTGGAACATCTAGTTGCTAATAGTTCACACATTAACTATCCCTAGGAGTTTGAAGGCTCTCCAACTCTTTAGGGACCAATTCGCCTCAAGAATTTCTTACATACTCCTCGTGTGTCAAGAGTATGTGTTGCGTTACTCTGTGTAAACTCTTTGGCTAGTTGACTCATTTGTTTCAATATTATTGATGTTTTTACGTTCTAAAACTCTCATCTGAAACACATTTTTCTTCAGACTTAACCTTCCTTATATACATGATTTAATAATTCACTTTTTTTTTATGAACTAGATTTAACATCATAATAATTTTAAGAGAAAATAACCACGTGTCCTTTTACTTTCATTCTTTTTATGAATTGTTTCCCTCTATTTTAGTTTATAACTAGATTTGTGTCCTGCACTATGTTGCGGGCTGTAACATTTTTTTTTGTATAGGTTAAAAAATATGTTCAAGCAACACAGACATGTTTTAAAGAAGTAAAACAATACATAACTCGAGACATAAATCTGACTAAGTAAAAATAATAGATATAGTCTAATCAGATAATAAAAGAACAGACAACAATGTTTAATGAACTAATTTAAACTAAAAGAATCATGGGAAGTTGCAAAAAAGAACAATCATCGAAACAAAAGGATAATGAAGATAAAATTCCAGCCAATCAAATGTAGAAAAAAAGAAAAAGGAAAAAAAATGACCAGACCCAACTTAAATAAGCATGTCAAATATGCAAGCCAAGTTAAGCCAATGAAAAAGAAAAAAAAAAATTCAAAGTCCAATTCTAAACGAATCAAATTTAGATGGATGAAATTGAAAAAAGAAAAACTTAATGTTGAAGGATGAAACGTAACAAATAAAAAGCAAATTGAAGAAATTCATGAAGTCCAATATCAAAAAACTTCAACCTTAAAGGATGAAATTGAAAATATAATTCTCAATCAATCTAATGTTGAAGGATGAAGTTGGAAAAACAAATATCAGTTTAAAAAATTCACCAAAGTAAATTCAACAAAAAATGACAAATAAGAAGAACCAAGATAATCCAGATCATTTTCAAACATAGTGAAAAATTCTATAAAAAGAAAAAAAATAAAAATAAAAATAATAAAGCTCAATCTGCAATTGAATAAATATTGAAGGACAAAACTGAAAAAAATAAGTTTAAAAAAGAAAAAAAAACAAATGTGGGCAAACCTTCTAAATCTCAGTTAACGTATAAAACTCGCAATTCATTAAATTCTAAACTCGAGCTCAATCAAGAAACTCAATTTCCAGCCAACATAATGTTGAAGTATTAAATCGAGAAAAAAATCAATCTAAAAAAATTTTCAGAGTAAAAAAATAGCAATCAAAAGAAGAAGGATTGAATTTAATATGAAAAAACAACAAGGGGGATGAAATTATAAAAACAAATCTAATTTAAAAAATTATCTCAAATAAAATAAATAAAAATTAAAAAAAAGGGCTAAATTTGAAAAAATAAAAACAATATGATTTAATGATATTACCAAAAAGTTGTCCATGATAATACTTAAAAGTTGTGTTATTCTTATGTTTTTAATACACTAGAGATAAAATTATTATAATGTTATTTTTTCAATTAAACCTTGGTTTTTGGATTAGGCTAAGATATTATCTATAAAAACAATTATGGTAAAAAAAAAATTAAAATAACAGTTAGCTCGTTAATAAGATGGAGTTTTAACTAGAAAAGTTTTTTTTCATCCTTATTTTAAATCATTTAGATTTTTTTGGTATGTGTTCTGATTGTTTTTATTTTTTTTAGATGAATGATATATAACAAAAACGTTATGTTCTTTTGTAGAAATTTAAAATACTATCAAGGAATGGAAGAACTCTGATAGCAAATTAGTTTGTTTCAATGAGATTTTAATTATTACTTTTTTATAAAAAAAATACTTTTGTATGATTAAATAAAAAAAATTGAAGAATCCGCCATAGCATAAGACTGAATATCTTATTCAATATATATTTATAACTTCACAACCTAGTTTTTAGTTTGTGTTAATAACTTTTTTAACATTAATTGGTTCATATAATTTTTAATTTATTTTATTGATTTTATACAAGGAAGTTTGAATTCAAAATTTATATTTTTTTTTAGCTAAATAACATATTAACAACACTTCTATATTTTTTTTAATTTAAAGTTTAAGAAAATTTTGATATGAGCATGTAGTGCATGACAATCATCTGGTTTTATAACTAAATAGTGTATATATAAAAAAGTGAAATAACAATTATTTGAACTTCACTAAATGTGTGCAATATTTTATGTACTTTAATTGTGGATCAAAACCATAATTTTGCCATTTATCAAACAAGTGGAGGATTGGTGTCAAAGGAACGTTCTAAAACTTTCCTCGAGGGTATTGTGCAAGTGGATGACAAAGCTTAACGTTCAAAATTCAAAGGCATGGCTTAAACTAACACTAGAGAGGCCAAGAAATTACCAAATTTCTCAGTACTTTTTTTTTTTATTTTGGCTAGTTATCCATGGCATGATTTCAAGAAGAGTCAAGATTTGCTGACATTCTCTAAAAACACCGTTGTATGATAAAACATTAATTATTAGCCTAATAGGTGTTTGATTTAATAAATCCTCAATGTGAGTATTTTTGTATTAAATATGCATCCATATATCAGTTTATAGAAACAATGATTGCTCACACCAACAAGGAGAAGGTTGACTAAAATCAATCATTAACAATAAAATTGTTTAGGCTTCAGGAAATCCAGGTGATGATCACCTAGTCTGCTAGGAGTCATGATCAATCGAAAGAAAATAATTGATTATATATAAGAGTCCATGTAGTCAATCGGTAGATTCATTCTTATTAAAAATCAGGAGTGGTTAACAAATTAGAACTAATTAATGTTAAAGATCAGTTAGGATTCACATAGTTATCACTAAAAGGATATATGGTAGTTTAGATTGTATTAGTTCTGACTATCTATCAGAGGAAAAAAAACGAATGGATCTTGTAGGATTCCTAATAAATTCTTCAATTTCTTCCGGAAGTAGATGATTATTCATTTCCTTCGCACCCTCCATGAATAGCCAGGACATTTAGGAATAACCAGAAAAGCATTTAGGGAATCGGTCTGATTCTATCTCTGTTCGTTCTATCTAGTAGAAATAATCTATATAGTATTAGAATTAAATGCTTATGCAAAGCTCTAACACTATATCATTATAAATATGTCATTCAATTACTGGAAGAGGTGGTCAGACATATATATGCAATTATATATCTTTAATTTATTCAAGTTACCTTTCTCTCAGTACTTACAACTTTCATTTAGTTACTTTATTTCTTTAGCATCTCGTTTTCAATTCCCTTCTTTTTTATATATGCTTCTTCTTATGGCGTGGTGCTACTTAAGATAGATATACCTTTTTCTAAGTTCTGAAATCTTGGAACGCCCACATTTCGTTCGACTTTGCATGGCTACTACCTATCTCTTATTAGGATTTAGTTTCATATTAAAGATTCTCCTTATTAGAAGGTATAACAAGTAGTTTAATTGATCTATAAATATCTAATTAATTAATATATTGGTACATCTAATGAGATAGGATCAAATACTTGTTCAATTAATCAATAGTTATTCCATAAAAAAATATAGGTAAGCTTATCATTGCAACACCTTCTAAACAATCGATATATGTAACATATAGGGATCAGTTTCATGGTTGAGAAGAATATGATATTCCTTCATCATCACAGATCCATACGGGGCAACTAGTGTTAAATGTGCCACGAGATGATTTTTTTTCATCTAACTTGAGTCTACAATATAAAACCACTTATGGACAATATATTAATGTCTTAATTTAGTCTCTCACATTCTCACCATTCCCAATGACGACATCACACTAATCATAGAAAGGTATATAGATGTATATGTGCCTCAAACACAACCTTATATGTAACCTTTTTATGAGCTTGAAGGCATTATTAGGTGGTCACAACTAGCTATAATGAATATCAACCAACTAACCATGGCTAATATTAAAGTGGCACCTTTTTATCAATAGTTTATTCTCTTTAACATTAATATGAGGGTCAACTAGACAAGGATAGAGAACATATTGAACTTGGGGTCAAGTCCTAGTAAGTTTTATAGTCACAAGTACTCTAGTATGGGTGTTTAGATCCATGATACTTTATATAGGGTATTATAATGTATCAAGAGTTATAATAACCACATCCAAGCCTGGTCATAGTTGCCTTTGATACACTAGTTTGTCCACAAGTATATAAACAATCGCAAGCCAATCACATGGCCTAACAACCTTACTACCAACCACAACAACCTAATATAAGGTCATTTAATATTATATGAGTTATTTTGTAATAGGAAAACACTAATCCTCTTGAGTAACAAGCCTTTACTATAATCATAAGCTAGGGAAAGGATAGACATAGTTAAAGTAGCCAACATTTGAGGAAAATAGAGCTAGAAATTAAACAAACAACTAGGTCTCCATATAATCATCCATATCCAGAGTAGGTTGATAAGTTGCATCCAATTTCCAAAGATATAAAAATTGCTAATTTAAAATTGTTTTATAGGAAAGATAATTAATCTATAATGAAGCACATTGCTATATTCATTGACCAAGGTGTCCATGATGTAACAAATCCTTTTATAAAGTTAAGATTATTTGTTTCATCAATAACAAAAATATCATGTCATTGGTACTTTACGTTATCACCCAACTCTATTAATAGTTAGGAAAATATAGAGACTCATTTTCACGAGCATTTCTATAAAACAAAACCAGTAGTTACATTGGATGAGTTAACCAGAATAGTCTAGGATCTAAAAATGTGTATAGAGAGTTATGCTCTCCGTTTCAAGACTCTAAGAACCAAGTGCATTATAGATATAACAAAGCAAAAGTGCATTAAACTCATTCTAAAAGGGATGCAATGGAAAATTAAGAAGAGATTTATAAAAACTAAACACTAAGAAATCTACACTCTTACAAATGACATTGCTTATTATAAAGTCTTAGCAAAATGAGTAGAAAATAAGCCATTTAGAAGAACTTACCCGATTAGCTCTCTAAATGACATCTTAAGAATTATTGAAAATCTAGCAGTAACTCATATTGGTCACAAAGCTTAAAGAAAGGTGACCAATCGAAATTGTTGTGTTAAAATACCTAAAATATCTTTTTATGTCAAAAGAGATAAAGGAATCTTCAACAAACTAATATGTAGGGAGGCAAGATCATTGGCAACCATACAATCCTTGCTACAGATAAAATCAATGGGAAAAATACTCTAAGTGGCATGATTCATGGAAATCGATTGAACATACAGACAAGGATGAATAAAATGAGATCCTAGCACCATGACATGTAGTGGCCAAAAACCTTATAGAAATGTTTCCTAGTATAATTTTTTTAGTGAGAGGAAACAACATAGAAGCCAATGACTTAATTCAATTTGGATCAAGATATAATATTTTATTTTATTACCTTAATATCATCCTTATGAGGATTATTAATCGGTCAATTATTGCTAATATAAAGCAAGGGTGTAGTTATGAGTGAAATAGTACAAACTCTATTTTAAAACATCTCATAACATTTCTATTCTTCGCAAAAGTATTGTTGCATCTTATACAACTAGCTAGTATAGTTTGTATAGCAATGCTGGGCCAAGTTGGGATAGATTTACTACATATATTGATCTTCATATAATCTTCTTGAAGGATAATGTTTTTATAATGCGTAAAACAAATAAATTTTATCCTTCTCAAGGAATTGTTCTCGAAGAATTGGAGATTTATGAAGAAGATGGAGAGTTATATATTAATTAAAGAACTACAACCTAGCAAGCATTATAGTAAATAGAATCAAAATATCGTGCCTAAAAGCCAAAACACCCTCATTTAAAATAAATTGATTAGATGACTTCTTAGAAATTTAAAGTATGATAGACATTTTGGTAAAATTATACTCATTTAGGCACATCATTAATAGTTGTTTCCTTTGATTTATTTTAGTAATAATATAAGAAGATGATTAATATTCAAAAGTGCATTTTCATTAAGGTTTATATCATCATATTGCACTTAAAATATCATTAAATTCACTAACTTGAGCATGTTTTATAATAACAAGTCTGATAACATAAGATATCTTTAATTTATCGTAAATATTCATCTTTAATGCAGACACATCTCACAATTTAAAGAATTGATTGAAGTGTTTAATTATTGAAATTACGAAGACAAAGAGAGGGCTAAGCTTAAAGAAGATATGCTGCTTCAATTCAAACTGGAACATCATTCGGTTATTGGATCATAACTAGAGCTGTAGAACATGGATTTAAGTCTAGTTCATATGGATGGAAAGCTAAGACATAAGCCTAAAACTTTCATAAGAGTCCAAGATTCAAAACGGTCGTTTTCAAGTTCAAATTATAGCAACAAAAGAGAAGTCGGAATCTGTCCTGCAGCCTAGAAACTGTTCAGTATTCAGCCCATATCTCGAGTTCTAGAAGTCCAAATGAGCTCATTCTTGTTTTGTTGGAAAGCTGAGACAAATGCCCAAAACTTTCGTGAAGACTATATGTTCAAATTCTAACGTTAGCAATGATGTTTTGTTCAGACAAGAAAATAATGTTTGTCACCAAGTCAAGAGGTGGCCACCCACTCAATAATTAGTCATCAAATCAATTGTTCTGAGTTTTAGCCTATAAAAGGAGGCATTTTCCATACATTTAGACATCTTGATTTTCAGATCAAGATCATTTTCTTACTTTCTCTCTTTGTTTTTTGTAATGTTCAAGCTTTATTTTATGTTATATTAATCTCTTATTTATGCTTTTCATTTCCTTTACTACACTTAGTTAACTTATATCATGTTTATGTATTATATTGTTTATTTATGTTTTTCTTCTTAATGATGTTTAGCTAAGTTAGTTTTGTCAAGGTGAAAAGGGTACACTAATGGTGTAAGAGTAATTATAATATAAACTTAACATGAATTTTAATGTTTGATACTAACATATTTTGTATTTGTTATCTTACTCACTTTTAATACCTTGCTTGTTAAATGGTTAGTCTAGATTTGTGTTGTACAACTCTTGGTACAACAAATACTTGGCACTTTCATAGCCTACTGTATGGTATAACCGACACTCATGTTATGAAAGGAACTTGATTTGTTGTTAATATAAGTTATCACCGTGAATACCTGACCACATTTACAAGTATTGGCATTATAAAATAAGATAATTAATAAATCATGTTAATAATTTATAATCCGATTAGAACCTCCTTTGTGTGTGGTTTCCAGTTGAGTAATAAAAAACGTTTATACTATACTTATTTGAAATACCATTAGTGGATCCTCTAACATTGACAATTGTTTTATCCTTGTTTAATCCTTACATCAATATAACATCTCAAAAGTTCTCTTCAACTCCTTTTCATTTATTGTTTATAATTTTATATAGTTCACCTCCATGTGGTTCGATCCCGGTCTTGTCGGATTATTTATTACTTCGACACTCCTACACTTGGGATAAGACATCAATCTTTTGATCGTGTCAGAAGGTAATACTTCTATTTTTATCCTAGAATTAAAGAAATATAAGAGAATTTTTTTATACCAATAATAAATATTCACATTTTAGTTTGACAAGAATAATGATTGTTAGAAGAGGAAAGGTTGAAATGGATTGTAAAGAGTGAAATCAACCACGTTTAAGAAAATTCAAATGACTAGATGAGATGATCGACCAGTCATCTAAGAGTCATAATCAACTAAAAAAATGATTTATCACAATAATAAAAGTCTATGTTATGAACTAGAAGGTTCAATCCTATTTATAATTAGGAGTTCTCAATACATTAGAATAGATTAGGGTTGTAGGTTGTGGAGTTGATAAAAGTCAAATTAATGTTCTCTAACAAATAAAATTACATAACTTTACACAACAAAGCACACCCTACCCTGTACATAGTTTTTAAACCCGGCTCGGTTCAAGGCTCGGGTTAACTTTTTTTAAATCAAAACAACTTTATTTTAGTAAAAAAAAAAAACAAAAATCAATGACTTAATTTTTTTTAAAAGTATAATAGTAAATAATATATATACATGAAAATTATACATAGAACGGTCTCATCCATCTCTATCAACTTTGGAAGAGAAAAGGGGG
>Ga0325410_1009297_pt1 | contig 10512 bp, 7 predicted proteins | sample PopdelMetagenome_16_FD_206182 | JGI IMG/M metagenome (GOLD analysis project Ga0325410, IMG submission 206182) | Populus deltoides microbial communities from Bellville, Georgia, United States - Xylem-PdIQD-R3 | ecosystem: Host-associated > Plants > Phyllosphere > Stem > Wood/Secondary xylem...
GTGATGTCCTTGTTAAAAAGATCAAAAATATCTTGAAACTCAAGAAGTCTTGGGAAGAGGAGCTTGAGATTCCTCTTAAAATAACGTTGGACACTTGAGTCTGTACAGAATTGAACATGACACGTTCCTGGGTGGGACTAGCTTTTACTTTTCATATAAAACAGTGTTTAGACTGTTTGTTAGCTATATTTCTATCCCACCTCCCTCCTTTTATGTGAATAGTCTTGTCTCAATGTTGTCTCCTTGGTGCCATTTGCCTCACGGAACACACCTGTCATCAAAATTTACCCTTTCAAATGTTTCCCCTCCACTTCGAAAAGTAAAGTTAATCCAATCATCTACCCTTTGACACGCTTCTGTTACTTGCCTTCCATGGCAAGCAAAGCATTGCTAGTGGAATGCAACCACTTAACTTCCTATTCAATTGCTCTTGAAAAACTTTATCCTTCCACGCACGGGCGATGGCTTCTTTCGCCAACTCCCAAAGTGCTCTCTATTGACTTTCTCAGTGCACTACTGAATGCCGAGGATAGGGAAAGCAAGATAATGGCAGGTTATTTGAGCATTGACTAGCTCAACCCAATAAGTTACCTACAGCCCAAAATCCAGTTCTTATTGGTACAATAAAAGGTATATCAAAGAGCTGGTCCCAAAAACTCCCAACGCTTGTAATTGCCAGCATAAGATAAAGTTTCCAAGATCAAAATTGTATGCTGATTTAACAGGTAAAAGGATTTGTTACTCGTTCGAATAGAAAAGGCAAATGAGTGACATTTTGCATCCACAACAAGCAGACTGAATCCAGTCATTAACTGCTAAAGATGTTTCTTAGAGAAACATTCCTCATCCAACACCAAAAGCAAAAATCTATGATCATTATGTTAGCTTTCTGATCAAAGCAAACTTACCGCATCGTAGTGTAGATGGAAAGTTGGGGAAAGTGTGAAACTCAATTTGTTTCAGTCAGAAGGAGTTTCGCACATAGCTGGACCGCGATGACTGACCTAATGAAGGCATTTCAGTGAAATAGTAGTAGAGCTCAGTTTTTATCTACTAACCAGTATAAATATACTACAACTTTTAGCTGGTTACGTTCACACAGACAAAATTTATTTCCAGCAAATTGATGGCCTGGATGCTCCGTAAATCATAGTAAAATCTACATAACAGAGGAATGGCTTGCTCAAGTTCGCGGCCCAACAGCAGCTGTGAGTTACTCAAGTGTTAATGGCACGCAAATGTGTAAATAAGTTCCTATAACATAACAAACTGCGAAAATCTTCACGAAAAAGGGAATTCTAGCATCTAAATATCCAAACCTACCGATTCATCAATCAACTGTGCTAGACACAAACACACAAAAAAGATGAACAAATGCTGTGGCACAGGGAAATAAAAAGAAATGGCTCTTCAAATTGCTTATTGGCTATGCATTTGCCATTTACAGAAGATGTGTTCAAGGGTTTCCAGGACAAAGAACCCAATTTGATTATGGAAAAACCATAGTTTTACGAGTTGCCGCGATTAAGGAACACAAAACAGGAAAGAAGTTACAGTTCCAGATAAGAAATGATCAGAACCATACAAACAAGAAAACTGTCGTCTTTCTCATTATTAAAGTTAACTGTTAGACAATTCACAAACCAGAGTAATCTCAACAGAATATAACTTACAATCCTTCCACTATCACTGCATTTTGTTCCTTTTCAAGTATCACTATGAATCAACACCTAATTTACACATTTCCATCTACAAGTAACAACAAACAAATATGTAAACAACTAAAAATACAATCCAAGAAACCATTAGATCATATAGATCAAAGTTCAAGTAAGAGACTCAAACCGCGAAATCCCATTTCTTTGCTCCACCCTCAACAGCTTTCAACAATGCAATCGCTTTGCTCTTCCCTTTCGCAGTCCCATTCTCCATCACATCCTTGATCCCCTCCACTGCGCCCGGTCTCATTTCCTTCACCTCCCTCATCACTCCTCCCCCTCCACACCTCACCAAATTCAACAATGCCCCAACCGCATTCTCCTTAGTCCTCTCGCTCGAACCCGTCCCAACATCCAACAAGTCCTCCAAAACCTTAACCCCTGAAACCTTCCAAAATGCTCTCTCACTCTCCTCACACCCTGCAATTTGCGCAATCACCGCCGTCGTATCCTCCACAATACCCACTCTCCCATCCTTCAAAACCAGCGAAAACAACGCCCCCGCCGCACCTAAATCAATCAAACCAGCCCGATTCAACGGAAACAAAGCAATCCCAAAAAGGGCTTTCAGCGCATCCTTTATAGACCTCGGCGGCGAATTAGGCCTCTTGATTATTTCAATCAAGGAATAAGCAATATCACGCTTAGCCCCAATAATGGGTCGGTAAGAATCATCAACAAGAAGGCTGTACAGCGTAGCAGCAGATGATTGGACAGCTGAGGGTGAAGAATTGGTCGCATGGTGGCGGAGGACATGAGAGATCGCGTCAAGAAGGCCGCGCGTTGACATCAAGGGGGCGCGTGAAGAAATAGAGATGTTCAAGAGAGTAGCAGCTGCATTATCTTGTGAGTCGTGAGAAGAAGAATAAAGGGTTTCGGCTAGATACGGGATGGCACCGGCTTCGGCAATTATCAGCCGTGATTCCGCATCGTTTTTGGTCATTAAGCGAAGCTCAGCTAAGGCTTCTGACCGTGTTATCTCGGACACAGAACCTAGTTTCTTAACTAGTGAGCGCGCTGTCCTGTGCTTGACTTCCATACTGTTTCGGACACAGGTTGATTCTGGACAGGAGCTTTTCGAGGCTTCAAGATGTCTGGTTATGGAAGTAGATAAGATTAGAGAGGGTTTTTGAAAATGAAAGGAGTACGACCTTTTCACTTAAGGTTGGTTGGTTTGACAAAGGATTTCAAGCCACCAAACCGAACTGGTTTCACATGGTTAATAAACTAAACTCTACTGTTTTTCTCGGTTCGTGTAGCTGGCACGGTCTTGTGGCGTCATTTGCTGCCAAATTTGTTAGTAGCTTGTTGTCATGTATCCTTTCCAGGCTGAGAAAGCAGAAATGCATGTAGGGTTATTCAAGTAAAAAAAATATTATAGCGTGTATGTTTAAATATTTTTTATTTAAAAATATATTAAAATAATATTTTTTTTATTTTTAAAAATTATCAAAATGATGTAAAAAAATAATTTTTAATTTTTTTTTAAAAAACATGATTTTAAATCTAGTTTAGAATTTCATTCAGCTAAAAATAAGATTGATAAGTCAATACAATACAAGATTACTTTAAAACAAAGTTTGTTTAAAAAAAATTATTAAAATAATATTATTTTGAATAGAAATAAAGATGAAATGATATTATTTAAAAAATAAATAAATAAAATTAACTCGATTAATTTTCACTCGAATTTTAATTGGATTAATTAAGTTATCAAATGATTTGTTAGGTCATTCAAATTTAAATTTACTTTAGTAAAATAAAAAAATAATTTAGTTCAAGTTTTGAATCAACAAATCTAATCTTTTTAAGTTTTTGAATCAGACCGGGTTTAAAATTATAGGCCTATCGAAGTAACATTTCCACAACATGGAATAAACATGAAAATTTTACAAAGGAGAGTGTTCTAAAAAGATTAAATCATTCTGAAACGAGATTGGATAAGTCAATTAAAGCATTCAGCGATTCTCATAAATTTTCTGGAAAAAACACCCAATCATTCCACAAGTCTTTGATATCACATTATATGTCAACACCTGAAACATGCCAATGCTCTATATCAACAAATTTACAGTGATTGCAGGCAGGCAATCAGTAGATCGATGTATTAATTATGATTAGTATACGTATAAAATATGGCATGTCGATATATCTCTTGTTATAGTGTTATATATATATATATATATATATAACGTTCACCTTTATTTCATATATTTAGCGTAAAGTCCATTGACTGTAGTCTCCAGCCATTTGAAATGAAATCTCAATTTCCCCTGCATCTATGAAGGACGTAGGTGGAAAAGTAGAAATTCGGAGTGGACGCAGCATGCTGCATGATGTTTTTAGCCTGCAAATTTGCAAGGGCAAGTTGAATTAGCAAGGTAGGTTTTAGACTTTTCGTTCGTTGAGATGATATTGGGCTTCACCAAGCCTGGATATCAATTGTAAGTAGAGGCAAACCCATCTTTGTCTATGTTCCAATTGGCCCTGTTTGTTGTGCCTGTCATGATGGTTTTGGTCGGCTCAAGCTGAAGATCATAACTTTGAAATTAAGATGCAAATGCAAGAATCTCGAAGCTTTAATAGTTTAGAAACTTCTAGTGATCTTTAATACCTGTAGACATGAAATCTCAATCATGGAACTAAACTGCTAAACATGTTACATGGCCAGATCAATAGAGGAGCGAGCACTAAATCACAGCACTCGGAGAGAAAGAAAAAGGAAAACTACGGCCATGAAGCTGTGAGAAGTAAAAGGAATCGACGTAAGTTGCTTTGATTTTCTCTCATATTTCTGTAAATTAAAGCAGGAAATGGAACCTGAAGCATGAGATTATAATCTTCTCCAGCAGGTCACAAAACAATATTGTAATCATACTTTATGGAGGGGATGTGTGAGATGAACACCCACTAATGCACAAATACTGAGGATTGGAGCTGCCACGCAACAGTCTTTCAGGCAGACACTCGAGAGCTTGAAAATTTTCAATAGTAATATGTGTAAGCATATATAGTTGGCAATCCCATCTCTGGGAATGAACATATATACTTGGACACCCCTCAAATTCCAGGAAGGTCCGAGATGATGGTTTGTGCAGCTCGTGGGGTAAATTCTCTAATACTGAGCAACCATATATCTACAACTTTTGAAGAGAACTCAGGTGCTGAAATCCAGCTTGGTTGGACAACGTGGTGATGTCACCACAACCACCAATGGCTAAATCTTCCATTTCTGTCAGGTGCTGCAAAAAGCCAATGGCGAGGGAACGTTGGGGCCTTCTTAAAAAATTTAAATTTTAGTTTTTATTAAAATTTAATATGATTTGTATATTTTGAATCGTTTTAATGTATTAATATTAAAAATAATTTTTAAAAAATAAAAAACATCATTAACATATATTTTAATACAAAAAATTATTTGGAAAACACTACAACCATGCGTACACCCTCTAAATCAAGAACAAATTGGGCTAAATCACTGATGAGGTCATGCACAACAAAAATTCATCATTGCAACTTGACTTTGAAAGAATGAAGTAGATAATAGATCACGAAAATACTCATCACCTACTTCTTCCATTTTCTTCTGCCTCCTCGGTTGCCTGACAAGACCTTCTGCCATCCATAGCAAGACAAGCTTATCTCTATCAAATCCAAAACCCTTAGGGAAGACTGAACAATAAGCAAAGAATTACTTTAATTTTTTTGCCTTCTGAAACCATTAATATCGTATTAGAGGGGGCAAAATTGTGAGATTTTCACTTTTCCCTTTTAGCTATGGAGCTTGGGAGGTTTATCCGGAAACGACCCATTAGGCTTGCCCAATTCCAACTAACATAGGGCTAATCCCTCTTTTATTCTTGAGGAGATATCCCGAAGCCCCACAAACCAAAACGAAGCTAGGGACATTGAACCAGCTTCCAGCAAACCATACCAGAGTTCTGGAACGAGCCTCCTATGCCCCAAACTTCCCCCTTCTTTGGACCTCACCAGGGGATTCTCGCGCAAATGTATAAAGCCCCTAATGGCATAATTGTTAGATCCTACTGCGACTGACCCGAAAAAAATTATCGAATTATTGAGTTAATTTATGAGTTATGGGTTAATAATATTTATTTAAATAATATTGTTTTGGTTTTCTTTTTAAAAAAATATTATGATAACTTGTTAATCAAGTTGAGTTGAGTTAAACCATTACATAATGAAATGTAAAATTAAACTTTTAATCACAAATGAAGAGAAAAAAACAAGATTGAACAATTATGTTTTATTAATAGAGTTTCAGACCATTTTCTAAAGGACATGTCTTAAAACACATTACAAGCAACCAAACACATTACAAGCAACCAGTAAGATGATACAACCTTTTAAAATATATCATCAATTTCGAATTAAAGAAAAAACAAAAAAAAAAACACATACTAACATAGAAAACCCGTGACAACAAGAACAAAAACCTACAAAATAACATCAATTTTATCTCATGTTACATTACCTTCCATCTGTTTAAATAACATCAATTTTGTCTCATGCTGCCTTACCTTTCACCTTTTCTCAAGTTAGTGACAAGTCCTAAATAATGTCCAAAAATCCACCGAGCAAGATTTGGAATTAACCCCAAGAACGAGAAAGAAAAGCTACCAAAATCAAGAACATTGCTCACGAGCCACACCAAGCCTTGAATTGGGCACATCGAAAAGAATCCTATGGTTTTGTTGCTGCATGCTGGCTATTACGTTCAGCACCGAATTCACATTATCAGGGGCAGCAGCCATGGCCAAGCAAGAGGTGACCCCAGCAGTGCTGTGGATTAGGAGGTTTTCTGGTGGCATTGTTACGTTCATGCCTGAGAACATGAAAGTTATGGTGGGTGGTACAATGGGTACTGAGTAACATGTGTCAAACCCGCCTAGGGATGACACGGTTGCATTGCCAACTCGCTTCCTGAACTCATTGCGGACCGCAATGTAAGCCGGGGCAACCAGTCTGGTGAAAACAGTGCCTGAGAAATGAAGAAAATTGAATATTAATTATGATCCTAACAAGGTCATTAAAGTGGGTCTGGTCCGAATCAACAAGTAAATTCAAAATAACATCGTTCATGTTCATGGATTAACTTGCCGGATCATAGAATTTAATTGGTCACTCTTTACTTGGTTTAATTTAAAATTGATCCAGTCCCAAAACAGCCGGGCCAGGTCTAACTAAACAGGCATTTTGAAAAAATTGATTGTTTTCTTGGAACTCAACAGTATCTAGTCAGAATGATAAGCATGGCGTTTTTTTTGGTCTTTGGGTTGTGATTTGTGAAGCATTGCGAGGACAATATGCCACTCTTGGCCCACATCAGAATTATTAGATGTATCTTTTGACTATGCTGTGTACTAATGCATGTCACTATTTTTTTGTCCACATTTGATGATTGAAGACCAAATGCAGTTTGGTTGAACCTATTAGGATCTGAAAGCTGGAAGGCACAACGTGCCATTAACAGCCTCTAGGCCTGATCTTCATAAATTGAGATCAAATGTTACTGTTTTCCATATGGGTCTAGCTTGTTGATATTCTAGCTAATTAGAAGAGATTTCTTTTTTGGTCTAGCATCAGGATCTACCTAATGATCTAAGAGATTCGTGCCGAGAGGGACATCAAAACAAGGAATGTTATAAGAATAGAGGATAAAGTAAGTGATGGGTGAAGCATTACCTGAATCAAAGATGGTCCCAGCACCAGTTGTTGGATTGAACGCCAAAGCACTACGAGGAATATCAACAATCTTTCTACCAACCCTAATTCCATTCAAGTTCACATAGTATAATGATGATCTCCTTGGGTTCTTGAGCAGCGGAGTGGTCTTGATCCTCGGGGGCTGACCGACTGGTCCGAGCCTCACTGACCCAGAAAAGTTGAGAGTCCTAAAGCTAGGCAAGCAGTATGAGAATGTGGATTTGTATAGGTTTTGGGTTTGAGACAAAAACGACAACGGACCTCTCCCGAAGCCCAAAAGTCCCTGAGGTGGCACTGAGCTCCCTGTGGCTTTTTGGATGCAACCGAAGGCGTAGTTAGGGACAGGATCCATGGATAGAGCAATTGTGTCCCGTGTGAGGTTTGATAAAATGGTGGAGCTGCCATAGGTAGTGTTCCATGTGCATGTGCTGCCACCGCAAATGGGATTTGGTACCTGCAATTTTACAAGCATTTAAGTTAGTATATCCATGTATGTGTAATCAGGTAATGAATGGTAATGATCCCTCATTTGGAAAGTAGTTTTCTTGGTGTTCTTTGTCCCGTGAACTTTTTGACAGGGAGGAACCTGTCAGTTATCATTTCCAAGCTTTTGTACCGATCAAGAAATAAAAAATGTGTCATCTCCGTTTTGCCCTTACATGTTTTCTCACAGTATGGGACCTTGAGCTTGACACATTTGCAATATTCTATCTACTACGATGGCAGAAATGAGTCACAATTACCTGCTTGCATTTAGGAGCTCCACAACCAAGGGTTTTGAAGGTAGTGGACTTCACAGTGTTAAACACAGTAGAGGAACACCCAACACAGCCTTTGCAAGGAATCCACGCAGCATCGTAGCTATTATCTAAAGCCATGAGCAATGTCTGAGGTGGGGTCCCAACCTTCGCCTTAACAATGTAAGATGGGCTCTGAATAATCCCCCTGCCTGAAGCAATCGGTACCACAGATTTCTTGGCCACTAAGCTTGACAAGAATTGAAGCCTAGCTTGATCTTTGGCCATCATTTGGAGCACACTCTCTTCCCATGATATTGGCTTTGAGGGCCTAAATGGGGACTGTGAGCTGTAGACATGGAAGACCTTGACGGTTGTGCCTAGGCCTTTGGTGCTGAGCCCTTGGGCCAAGGAACAGAAGAGAAAAGCTAGAGAGAAGAGGTAGACTTTCATGGTTGCGAAAGAAAAAGAGCTTTGAGGGTTTAGGGACTGAGAGGTCATGTGTGTCGTATATATAGACGGGGGAGGGTAATGTCAAGCAGGGTGTCATGTAGAGGGTAGAAATAATGTAAGAGTGAGAGGTTGTACGCTAACAGACTGTATTCCATTTCCTCTTGGAGGCTGGACCTCTACTGCCCTTGTCAATTTCCTACTGCCTACATATATATAATATTTCTTTATTATTATATATTTTATTTGAGAACTTAGATTTGGAATGATTCGGGATGCGCTTTATATAGTTAATTATCCATGATGTGAAAAAAATAGCTAGCTTAGAGACAAACAAGGGACCTAGGCAGCTCCATATGAGCCCATGAGGGAGGAAAAAAGGTAGCCTTTTGAGCTCTTAATTGTTTGTATTTTTGTTATGAAACAGAATGACCACCCTGTAGAAGATGTACGTGCTACCCTAATGATGATTAGAGAGGGTGGAGGGATAGGCAAGATCGAGGGAGCCATGTTAGCAACAAAGCCAAAATGTTGGGATATTTTATGTACCCTTGCTATATTAATCCACAAAAATCTCTTGAAGAAACACCATGGTAGTTTCCCTCAAAAACATCACAGTTACCTACAGCTTTGTATGATCTAGATCTTTCCCAGTTTTCTTCGAAGGTTTTTACATCAGAAAAGCTATTGGATTCACCATCTGCGAAGTGTAAAAAGGGTTTTGCACAGAGTGAATGTCAAGCAGGGAAACAAATAACTCGAACTGGCCTCCAATACCCATCTAGGCATCTACTCTTGTTTGATAGGAAAATTTGATGCGGTAGAAAATGAAAATGCTTTAATAAATTTGTTTGACTTCGTTAGCACATGGATTCTTCATCAGATTGTTGAATCATAGTACACGTAACAGTTTTCAAGCACAACATTTCCCAGATCAGTCACATGCAATTTCACTAGACACTTGATTGACAGGCATTACAACATCATGACCAAGTGATTTGCAAAGTTAATTTTTCATTTCTTTCTTTTTTTTCTAATTTCATGTTTGATATTGCAACTACTTTTAACTTGAAAAAAATATTAAAATAATTTTTTTGGATTTTCATTTTATTTTTAACACCATTACATCTAAATTATAAAAAAAACAGTATTTTTTAAAATAAATTCAATTTTAAAATGCTATGTTCAATCATGCATACAGGTTTTGTCGTGCTTGCAAATTTTCCAGGGCTTGTCAGCTTTTTGTAATATATGTAATTAACCACACCATGCCACTCCGAGAAAATGATGAGGACATTGTCATTTTCATTGCCTTAATGTGATGGGCTCTGCCAGGGAAGCAAACGCTGACTGATATATTCTTTACCGGTAGATAGAATATGCTTTCTTTCTTTCTTTCTTTCTTTCTTTTTAGCTGTAGTCTAAAGATCAGTGTATGATATTGGTAATGAAATGCTATGAAAGACCACAGATGTTTAGAAAAAACTTGCCCCCATCTTTCCACTAGCTAAGGAAAGTTGGGAGAGACGTTGATCAGAGGCCATCCAGAGGTATTTCTTGATCAAACCAAAATAATAAAATATTTATTCTTTATATTAAGAATCGCACTTTATAATTGTAAGTCGAGGATTGACCGTCAATGATCTGGAAAAGCATCGTAATTTTCTGTCATTGTCTAGTAGAAATGGTTACAAGAATAGTTATGGGGCAATTCATGGAGTGTTAAGTAGAAAAACATTGCTAGGGATTCTATGCATCAACTCATGCTATTAATTTTATTTCAGGTTATGATTTCTCAATTAGAAGTGAGATCTAGATTAAATTAAATTATAATCAACATGATAAGAACAAGATGAAAGCACAGTGTGATCCAGACAGAG
>Ga0325410_1009298_pt1 | contig 10511 bp, 3 predicted proteins | sample PopdelMetagenome_16_FD_206182 | JGI IMG/M metagenome (GOLD analysis project Ga0325410, IMG submission 206182) | Populus deltoides microbial communities from Bellville, Georgia, United States - Xylem-PdIQD-R3 | ecosystem: Host-associated > Plants > Phyllosphere > Stem > Wood/Secondary xylem...
AATTAAACCGACCCAAAGATCCCAAAAATAGCTCTTTTAACCTTCCAATAATATCTTGAAACTAAAACCATTTTTGTAACTTGGATTAAACTCATAAATTTGAGATTTTAGTTATCTTGTAACCGACGGAATTACGGCGGGAAAAAAATTTAAAACAAAGCAAAAAAAAAGACGACGTGTCATTTTTACCAACAGATTGAAAATCCCTCGATAATTCCGTCGGTAAACTGTGAACACTATTCATCATGTCAATTACAAAGGGAATCACCGACGGAAGTTTCTGTTGGTATTTTCCAGAGAGTGTTATTTGGCGGTTTTCTGAAAAAAATTCAATTAATTTAAAATTTTCATTTAAATATTACAGATGGAATCACCGACGGATTGAAAATCCAATCCGTCGGTAATTGCTGGCGGTTTCTGAAAAAAATTTACGAAATTGAAATTTTAAATTAAATATTACCGATGGAATTACCGACAGAATAATTAAAAAATATTAATATTCAATTATCCGTCGGTAACGTGCCCCAAGAAAAAGCTTGAATCCCCTTATTTCAAAGAGACAGACTCATTTCTTCTCCTTCTTTTTCTTCTTCTACTTCTTGTTCTTGTTCTTGTTCTTCACTATATGTAAAAAACATCAATATATATTCCTTTCTCTTCTTTTTTCTCCTCATCTCCTTCTCTTTTCCTCAAAGCTAGGGTATGTCTTCTTCTTCTTCTTTCTTCTTTTATCCTCTTAGTTTTTTTTTTTTAATTAATATGCTTAACAAAAATTTTTCTTTCTCCTTAGCTTCACTTGCAATTACATTAAGGTAAGATTTTTCTTTTTTCTTCTTTTTTCATGATTTTTTTCACTATATTTGTTTTTATTTTATTTTTAATTGTTTTTGTTCTTAATAATTGTATAAATGTTGTTGTTAGATTTTTTTTCATATGAGATCAATTTTTAGTTGATTTATTTATAGGATTTTTAAATTTTTAGCAATTGCAACTTTATTTTTCTCATATGAATTTTTTTAGTTGAATTTATTTTTTTGTTTTATTTATTTGTTGCAAATTTATTTGAGTTGATTTTCTTATTCTTTTTTCCAAGCATTTTTTAGTATATATTATACAATGTTAATTTATGCTAATTTAATTATTTTATAATTTTATAAAATGATTTTTTTAAAAAAAATTTTAAATAATTTCCGACGAAATTACTGATGGAAATTCCATCGGTAATTCCGTCGGTAAATCCGTCGGTAATAAAAAAGTATTATTACCGAGGGATATACCAACGAAATGGAGCGGACAAATTTATTTTTTTATTATCAACGTATTTACCGACGAAAAAAAAATTACCAACGAAAGATTTACCGACGAAGAATTTCCGTCGGTGATTCCGTCGGTAAATTAATTACCGATGGAATATGTGTCTTACATCGACAAAAAAATTCCATTAGTAAAACTATTAAATCTTGTAGTGTCAATCTGAAACTTCTAGATCTTGATTAATTATAACAGTCAAATTCGATGGTGATTGGATTTAAAATTAATGCAAAGCATTTCATTTGGTGCTGTTATCATCGCCAATGTTAGCCAAAACATGCTAAAGAACCCAATCACAGCTCATGTACTTGCATGAAAATAAATAAATAAAAGAATACACGAGGTATCAGACAAAAAAAAAGAAGATAAGGGAGTTATTAATGGCTTAATATAGCATAGTGAATGTCAAAATAAAAAAAAAAAAGGACGGGGGTGTTCCATTCAATCCACCAATAATTTAGAGGATGTTCATACCAATATTCCATGTCCAATAAAAAATAAAAAATTAATTAATTATCTAGCTATACTTTATATTTAGTTACTACCTCGAAATAAAAAGGATAATGAAGATGAAGACAGGGGGATAATCTTCATATACTTTATGTCTTGAACTTGTAAAAATTTACTAAAAATTCATCTTAAAAATAATTTTATTTTGTGTCTATATTTTTATTTTCAATTAAATAAGTTAATGTTTTCATTGTCTCTATATTTTGTATTTTAATATAACAACAAATTAACACTCCCTGGGATCTTAATTATATCAAGATAACAAGAAATTAAGTCATTGATCATGTCACGTAAAATTGATTTATATTATAATAACTTCTTTTCAATGCTTAGAAACTCACATATGACCTTAGTTGATGGGATTTCAAATGAGTTTCTCATGACTACGAGTGATAAACCTATTAAATTAATTTGCTTCGTTGATTTATAAATAAAGTTTTCAACTTGAGCTCAAATTAATTAATTGTTTTTTTAAATTTAATAAACAAAGGTTAGCTAGTTTTTAAATCTTGTTTTCAAATATTATTTTAATATATTTTAAAATAAAAAACAATTCAAAAAACAAAGTATATCCATCTACCACACAAAAAAAACCCATGTAAATCAGTCTCCACAGCACATAAGTGATTCCACTTCCTTCTAGCCTTGATTGAGATGAGAGATAGAACAGGAGTCAGATTTTCATGCTATTGTAATAATTTGAGGGTTGACGCAATTATTAAAAGTATGCAAACCCTTTTTTTAGCCATGAATACTACAACCCCGAGTTAGACTATATTATAATAATTTTTTAGATCTTGATAAACGAACTTGTGTTCGATTCTTTTAAGAGGATGAATTTAATTTCTGGGGGTAAGAAATGTTTTGAAGGATCACCGGCTGGAAAACAAAAATAAATAAATAAACGCAGCACTGCAGCTGAGAACAAGCGTCCGTGGCTGGATTCCCTGGAAACATAACCGTGAAAACGCCACCAAGGTAGGGGGCGGATTGTGGGCCTCTCGTGAAACTGGAATCCCAACACATGTTACAATCACATGGGCAGTGGGCCCCGGCACAAAGCTGCGTCCACGGTGATATCGAATGCCCCTGCCACCTTGAAGCTGCTGTGGATCTATTGTCAGTTCGCATTGTTTTTAGCACGGACTTTTATCATGTGGTCCCACTTAGAGATAATAGCGTTCTTATATTATAAAAAAAACTCCACAAGATATCATCAGCCTTTCATCGTAGAATGCGAGGTAATTCTTTGTGAATTTGTATACTATAATTACTATTTTATTCTTATAAATACAGATTTTTGACCTTCCTTGAAGGGTAGAACTGTACTTTTCAGAGCACCTAGAGATGATTTGCAAATTAATTTGAGACAATTTAGTTGTTTATATTTTTTAAACAGTTCAATTACAAATTTGCAATGGTGTCTTTAGAAGACAAAAACATATATAAGGCTAAAAGAATTTTCGCGTGATTTCATTTTTTTACAAATAGTGCAATTTTTTTATTACCCTTGAAATAAAAAAAATCAAAGCACGATTCAATTGTTATTTTAATATTTTCATCATGATTTTTTGGTTATAATCTACGTAAATTAGGGGTAGTAAATTAGTATTTTCATAAGTAAAACAATAATGAAAAAGAAAAAATTGATGGGTTGTGCGGTGTTATATAACAACCAAATTTTCTCAACTGCTGTGGTGTCCGAAGCATGCACTGGAGGCAAAGCATCTTTGCTCAAATCACAGTGGTTAGGCGGTAATTGATTCTTTTCTCCTCCTGTTTTTTATCTCCTCTCCTTGAAATTCATGTCAGTTAAGCTAAAAATCAAGGTTGTTTCCCGTCTGTTTTGTCTTTTAATTATGTTTTTTAATTATTGATATTTATTTGTTTTGAATTTTTTTTAAAGTATTGTTTTTGAATTACATTATTTTTTATTTGATTGTTTTAGTTTTTATATAAATATGGTATTTATTTTTTATATTATTGTATTTTTATCCTTTTTCTAGTTTGTATTTTTTTTTCAATTTTATTTCTTGATATTTTATTTCAATTTTTTTTTTCATGTTTTATTCTTGTTCTTTAACTGTTAATTTTTATCATTTTTCTTAATTTGTTTTTCAATATGTCCTTTAATATTTTATTTTATTTTATTTTGCTCCTCGTTCATTTAATTATTATTATTTTTTCATATTATTTTTTTAATTTATTTTTTCTTTCAATTTATCTCTCGATATTTTATTTCATTTGTTTTTTTATCCAATCTTAGTTCTCATTCTTTTAATTATTCTTTTTATTATTTTTTAATTTTTTCCCTCAATATTTTATTTTGTTTTGTTTTTTTATCCAATTTTAATCATAATTCTTTTAATTGTTTTTTTTATTGTTTTTTTAGTCTGTTTTTTCTTTTAATATTGTCCCTTGACATTTTATTTTACTTGTTTTTTTATCTAATCTTGGTCTTCATTATTTTAGTTACTCCTTCACTATCCTTTTGTTTTTTGTTTTTTTATCAAGTCCCTCGTTATTTATTTCATTAATTTTTATACTATATATGATCCTCGTTGTTTTTTATTACTATTTATTTTTTTATATTTTTTTATAGTTAAGAATTTTGTTCAAGATATTTTTTTTCGGCAAGGTCATCTCAATCTCATGATCATGATTACGTTTTCTTTTTTCAAGGTTATCCAGGGTTGCGGGTTTATTATGTTATCCTTGGATGACTCAGGATTTTTTTTCAATGTTTGATTTATTTATTTAATTTTGATAATTTTTTCTAGGTCATATAAAAAAAATTCCTATCTCAATCTCATGTTGCGAGTGATGGGTAAGTAGAATAAACCTGAGTGTTCTTTCTCCCGTGTTTTTTTTTTACTCATCATTTGAAATTGGTTATGTTAGACATTGAATTTTTTATGTTTTTTTCTTTCCTCCCCTCGATGTTATCCCGAGTTACGAGTTAATTAAATTGTTATCATAATTTTGCAGTCAGCACATGCTAATTTTCTCATTTACAGACATGTTGTACACATAGGCTTTAATACACTTTCACAGGAAATGTTTCACTGGTGATTTTTGCTACCCCGTGTGCACTAAAAAATGATATAGAAGAAATGCACCTTAACACCAGAGAAAGTTCATCTAAAAGGTTAAAAAGTTTCCTCCTTTTTTTCAATAAAAATAAAAAACAAAAAACACCACTGAGGGTATAAGATTTAAGATGCCGGCTAGACGGTAAAAACAAACCTGCCTGGATCTCTTGATGTTGCCCTGTGAGGTTTTCAAAGCAAAACACAATAAGAAGGCTGTTGAGGGCTTCAATGCAGTCTAGCGCTTCTTTCTTTTTCATAGAGTTTGAAATGTGACGATAAACGGGTCGGACGTTAACGGCGGGGCCGTTCGAGTCAAATGGTCTCCATTAGGTAGGGCAGGCCTCTGACATTTGAGTTTTGATCATCGAAAGGGGATGTCTCTTCACGTGCCAGGCACGTTGTGGGATTTTTCAAAACGGGTCTACACTCTGCAAGCACTGCATTCTTATCCGCGCGGTGTTTTTTTGTAGGGTTGTCAATTCTGTTGCCATAGATTATTATTTTTTTTTTTATTGAAATTATAAATTCTGATTCTAAAACATTTTGGTGCTCTGTTTTGAAATATTACACTGTACCGGTAAATAGCATAGTTTACAGTCTACAACGACCAGACAGTGGTGAGACCGCAAATGACAAAGAAGAAGTATTGCCTCTGCAGGACATGGACCCTGGACTCGGGATAAAAATCTCACTACTAGACATATGCTGCATCTGAATAGATTTCATTGTTAAATCCCATCTAGCTATGAAATGGTCATCAATTTCTATAAAGTTTGCCTGTGTTCATAGAGGTATAGCAAACAAAGGGAAATTAGTGTTTGAATAAATTTGTAGCCTGGCCTATGCCGCAGTCTGGGCAGGTTTTTTTCAATGGCAAAAAAATATATATATTTAAAAGAAACAAAGACAGCAATAACAACAAGAATGAGTATCAAACTTAAAAAGAAAAGAAAAAAAAGATAGCAATAACAAGTAAATTCTCCTTCACCCCTGGTTTTTTTTAACTGAACGGGAGCTCGTGCTATGCCACAAGACTGCACTATTTTTCTCAGTAAAATACCTATGTGCCGCAAACATGTTTTAAATAAAAATCTAGTGAATTAAGTTATAGACCCAGCCAAAGCTAATTATATTTGAATTAGATGGAAAAAGAATAGAGGTAATGATAGAAAAAAGAGGAATATATATATATATATATATATATATATATATATATATAAAGGATCACGATAACTTATGAAAAAAACTTTTATTTAAGAGCGGAAAAATAATATTGTTTTATTTTAATTAATTAAAATATAAGGATGGACCATGTTAGTCAGCATAAAATAACATGATAAATATATAAACTTGGTATTAAAAAGCAAGTCAGACCTGATTAACTTGCCAAAATCATGTTCTAGGTTACGAGATTATGATAATCTGATAGAAAAATAAATTGTAAAAAAACATAAAAGAATTAAAAAAATATCAAATGACGTTATCGAAAAAGAAATTAAGCAAAACAAATGGCAACATCTATTAACTTTTCAAACTCGTAACTTGGGTCGTCAGACTATAAACATTATATATGAAAAAAATATGAATCCTAATTTTCATAAAATAAAATGCTGAATGATGAAATTAGAAAAACAATTACATTGATTCACAATAAAAAAATAATGGTTAAAGTAGAAAAAAAACAACGATAATTTTTCAATTTAAGAGTTAATTTAAAAAAATAAAAATAAAAATAAAAAAATAAAAATAAAAAATATTACTTTATAAACTTGAATTAAAGTATAAAAATAAAAACAATAAAATTTTTATAAAATAACCAAAGAAAAAAACATTTACTCTGTAAACTCAATGAAACGATAATTTTAACAATAAAAAAGCGTCGCAGCCCAAAAAGTCAAATAATAATTAAAAAAAAAAGATTCTTTAAGTTTCACTTAAATGGGATTCAAGTTACATTACTATACATTCAAAAGTTAAAATATGCCCTTAACAAAATAACAAGCAATAAAAACACAACATGAAAAGACAAAAAAAACCCTTAATCAATATTTTTTTTACAATAAAGATATTTAAGTAATTTCACTTTACATTCAATAGCAAAAATCCAAAAATACCCCTGGAGACCACATGTATTCGTCACTTTAAATAGCATTCTGGTGTTTTCATTGTTAATAAAATGAAAAAGGACCTTTATCACTCCTACAAGTCAAGCCAATTATTACTTGATTAATATACAAAACTGTAATTATATTATTAAAATTTACAGTGCTGTTGAATCTCATACCACAGTAAAAAACCCGGTGAACATCACTCTTTCATTGTAGTTTATTTTGTTGTCAGCAACCAATCCCAAAACTCCCATCGTTCCCCATGGATTCGAGGTTTTTCAGTCACAATTTGCTTTCTTTGCTCTCTGCAGTCCTCAACTATTTATGTACTTTCCACCACGAAACGTCAACAGGATTCGATTTTGAGCGCCGTACTTCTCTGGGTCAGGCCAACTATGAAACAGTCCCTGGTCTATGCGTTCATTTGCACATCAGCCCCCGGCCTACATATTCAATGCTAGAAAGGGCCATCCACGTTAAATTTATTTATTCTCTATGCTTAACCACCACGGCCGAGCCTCGTAATTAATTTCTTTAAATAATAGAAAAAATTAACTAATTAAACATGACACCAGACTCGATGAACACGTTCCAGGGGATTAAAACGAAGAGCGAAACATGCCAAGTTTTAGGTTATTGTGACTATATTCTGTGCAAAATATCCTTCACAATATAGTAGTTTAGATATGCAATTTACGTGGCACAGATTTAGTTTACAAGTTTTCTTAGTCATTTACTTGACACACAATATTATCGGTAGAGGTTTATTCTCGTGAACTTAATTGTTTCTACGGTAATTTAAATCGACAAATGAATGAATATTTCGAACCAAAATAAAAATTGAGAAGAAGCATGCAAGACCCGAGGGTTAGCCACGGCGGCTTTTGTTATCTAGTGGGGATTTTCGAGAGTTTGAAGTTATTTTTAAAAATATTTTTTATTTGAAAAATATCTTTTTAATTTTATATAAATTATTTTTAATATTTGCGCATTAAAATGATCTGAAAATACTAAAAAAATATTAATTTTAAATAAATAAATAATTTTAATTTTTTAAAAAATACTTTTAAAACATAAAACAAACCAAATGAATATGTTATTTCTTCCTGGGATAATTCTCCCGTTAAAACTCGATCCAGGCATGGTGAATCCATGATCCTTTGCTTTTTCTCAAGAACATAGAGACAACAGCTTTGAGATCTGAAGTTTATACGTCTTTAGTCTCTCAGACACAGCAATATTACAGCCCGAAATTGCCATGGTAATTGGCTCTGTGATATGATATGATTGAAGAATAATATTTTTCTTTTTAGGAGTTCACGTTTAATATAATTCTGTCGTCAACAGGAAACGTTCCGTGGAAATTAAATGAACGGGAGGGATTACCTTACACGTACGCCACCGCAAATTGCGCAAGTTTATTGCATGTTTCCACATGAACTGTTAATCTAATTTAATTTTTACGAAACACTCTATTGCCCGGGTCTAATTACAAATTTCTAACTGCTCAGATGCTGTAAATTCAACCATGCAACTGTTCTTTACTGGTTTTTCTACTGACTGACTAGTCAATTTAAAGCACTTATTGCAAATTTGTTTTTGATTACCATGATTGAGGGTGAAAGGGAAATCAATTTTAGAAAATTCTTGATTTCACACTCAAATAACTATCACTTTTTTAAAATTTAATTATTAATTTGTGATGATTAATTAAATATTGATAGGGGTGCGAATTAATTCTCCAATCTTTAAACTTGCATAATTCATTATAGAAAAGAGGGTGAATAGAGTATTCCCCGCTTGTGTGTTTTTCTCTCTTCATGTTTTGACGTGTTTTTTTTTTATATTTTAATTTTTCACAAAAAAATCTAAAGTTTAGATTTATAATTGTCAAAATATATTTGAGTGTTATATTATATAGTTGAAGAATTCTATTTAAAAATATATATAAACCAAGTTAATATTGTAGAAATCTTGTGAGATGTATTTCAAACATATTGAATGTAAAAATGAGAAATAATCAAATTTTAAAAATAAAAATTCATCATTAATAATAACAAATTAAAATCACATTATCTCAAAGTGCCTTAACAATTAAACATCCTATTTGTTTTAATCTGAACAGATATATCTTTACTAGCATATATGCCAGGGCATTAAATAAATAACAACTGTAAGTTTGTGTGTGTACTTAGTGTGCATTTCGGTGTTCAATTATTATACTTTTATTGAACGAATATTTACTATAAATTATTATCTTGGATGTTTATAGATTTAAATTTAAATATATTTTAAATCTTTTAAAAAATATTTTTATATTCAACTTGTAAGATATCAAACATCACCAATGCTTACTAGTACAATACATCTACAATCTTGAAATTTATTATTGTATGACTTTTATGATGGATCTTAGAGACTTACATGATCATTAATTTCAAGATCCATGAAATTAGTTGAGATATATACAAGCTGATTCAAATACTCATGTTAAATTATATAAAAAAAAGAATCGCGAGTTATGGATTGAATTACGCTGGATATTTTTTTAACAACCTTTCCATCAACTGATCAACCAGTTTAAGTCACATGGTGTGTGTTTTGATAATGGTAAACTGCTCATCCTTGAAAATGACATTTTATTCCTGATTGTTGATCAACTGCCATGCCGCGGTGAAAAACGTTTCTTCAAATATCTCGATGACTTGAAATTCGGCATGAATTTTTATGTGATTTTCGATGATCGATCGATTTTATAAACTCGGGTATAAATCTGTGATCAAGGTCAGGATCGAGTCTATCAGAGGATCGCGAAGTTGAAACATCTCGAACTGTATGTGTTATGTTCATTGCAATCACGCCATTGATTAAATCGGTAGTTATTTTAATGGCAAAGAACATCCTCGACCCAACTTTCGTGCATTAGATTCAACTCTTCTTTAATCATTTCTTAAAAAGCCCATCCACGTCAAGTAATTAAAATATACTATCATGTTTTTTCTTCTTCGACCAAATGGTTTTTTTTTAAAATGGTCGTTTTTTTCTCAAGTAAATGATTTCTTATAATAATAGTTAAAAATCTTCTCAATACAATAATTTAATTTATTAATTAGAATTTTAAAATATAATTTATATTATTATCTTATACACCTCCTTAAATAGAAATTTTTTAAACTTGAAACTTGTACGTGTACACATGTATATTACATTATATTTAATTTTTATTAAAAAAATAAAATTTAAATTCATGACCGTTTAATTATTAAAGTTCTGATAATATATCAAAGAGTTAATTTAATTCAAAAATTTAATCTATTATATCAATCTATCTCATTATATAATAAATAGAAATCCACAGCCTAATCTCTAATTTAGTGACTGTTCTTGATTGTTAATCTATGGAGGGAATATATCAATCCTTTTTTTGTTTCTTCTAAATCTCTAAATATGAATTATTTGAAAATAATAAAAAAAAGAACACCTAAAAGAT
>Ga0325410_1009299_pt1 | contig 10510 bp, 8 predicted proteins | sample PopdelMetagenome_16_FD_206182 | JGI IMG/M metagenome (GOLD analysis project Ga0325410, IMG submission 206182) | Populus deltoides microbial communities from Bellville, Georgia, United States - Xylem-PdIQD-R3 | ecosystem: Host-associated > Plants > Phyllosphere > Stem > Wood/Secondary xylem...
CTTTAAGTTAAAGATCTATTTAATCTTGACTATTTAGAAATATTTTAAATTTTAAAATTATATTTGTTTGGCATTGTGTTTGTATTGCATAATTTATAATTAATTTATCTTGAATTTGAATTATGTTTGTTGAATATATATATATATATATATATGAACAGTACAACCCCGAAACGGCACGCCGAAACACTCCGAAACTGAAACATTCCATTCCAATTGAAAAAACGAAACACCTACCAAAACGGAATTGACAACCTTGGTCATGGCTGTTACTTTGTCACACCTGAACATCACAATTACTATTTTTTTTTTTAACAATGATCGTGATGGGATGACAAAGTATATATTAAAAACAGCCAATATGAAGTGGTTTCGTGAAAAATGTTGATATGGAAAATTAAATGGAGGCGGCTTCCCTATTTGAAGTGTCTATCTCTAAGGAGAAAAATATAAGTCACTGGCTATACAGTGTTCTAAAGCATTTGGTAATAATCTTGAATAAAATTGACAAATGCAAACAACATGTTAAATTAGACTACGTACCAATCACTCAAATGTCATTTTGCAATTTTACTTTAGGGATAACTTCTCGTACATAAGTTCCCAACTTAAATTAGGTCCCAGGGAATTCCTTTTTCTCAATTAAAATATTCTCTCTCTCTCTCTCTCTTTTATTAAAATTACAATTATTGGAGGAAAAAAAACTAAAATTGACAATTTATTATTGATTGGATCAACTCTTGATTTTTTGGCTCAATAATAACTCAACCAACTTTCTTACGTATCCCTTCCCTGCAAGTAAAAACCTTTTTCAACTTAAAATTTTCAAACGTGTCACCTTAAGCTTTGAATTGTCACTTTAAAATTTTCAAATGTACACCTCGAATGTCAAATTAATAAATAAATTTAATTTATATGATTGAAAGAGATACATTTTAATTTATCTTGTTTTTTATATTATTTTCATAACTTTTATCTTATTCCTTCAAAGTTCTCTGAGAAACTAGGAAGATGAGTATTTTGAGAAAAACTAGTTTTAATATAAATTTATTCTTTTTAGCATAGTAAATAATAGGAATTGGCCTTTAATTTACTTTATACCATTTTAAAGATTGAATTTTATTTTAATATAAATTATATCCTGAAACATACCTTAACAGCTTAAGTTATTGGGTTGAGATGATTTTTTAACATGATATTAGAGCCTTGATGACCAAGCAGTCACGAGTTCGAATCTCACCATCCCTATTTATTTGATAAAAATTAAGAATAAGGTAATGTGGGTCTGTGCAAGTTTCAAACCCAAATAACTTTCACTTGAGAGGGGTGTGTTAGAGAATAATATAAATCATATACTGAAACCTCACCTAACAGCTTAAACTTTGGGTTGAAATAGTTCTTTGACATATTTAAAATTTCATTTTTAAACTCAAAATGATTTTAAATTTATTGAATTCAAAGAAACATACTCAGCAGCAGGGAAGTATCCATGATTACCCATTCACTTTAATGTGCCACGAAAAGCTTTGAATTCTTTTGGCAAACATATTCTTTAAAATTATGTTTAAAAAATACCCAGAAAATTCGAATTTTCTAAAGTCACCGGGAAGTAATATCCTTTGAAATTTAAAATATATGGTATATTGTTTTTTTATTTTATCTCAATCGATACATAAATTTTAATCATTCACTTCTTTTTTCAAATGACAACTTAATTGCTTCATCATCTCTTGACTGCATCAACTCTTGATTTTTTGGCTCAATAATAACTCAACCAACTTTCTTACGTATCCCTTCCCTGCAAGTAAAAACCTTTTTCAACTTAAAATTTTCAAACGTGTCACCTTAAGCTTTGAAATGTCACTTTAAAATTTTCAAATGTACACCTCGAATGTCAAATTAATAAATAAATTTAATTTATATGATTGAAAGAGATACATTTTAATTTATCTTGTTTTTTATATTATTTTCATAACTTTTATCTTATTCCTTCAAAGTTCTCTGAGAAACTAGGAAGATGAGTATTTTGAGAAAAACTAGTTTTAATATAAATTTATTCTTTTTAGCACAGTAAATAATAGGAATTGGCCTTTAATTTACTTTATACCATTTTAAAGATTGAATTTTACTTTAATATAAATTATATCCTGAAACCTCACATAACAGCTTAAGCTATTGGGTTAAGATGATTCTTTGTAATTTTGATTGTAAAAATCAATTCAATTGCATCCCTGCCAAATTCAATTGTTGGCCCATAAGTTGGTCGTCTTTTTCACATTGGTCCTTGGTCTTGAATTTATGCAATTGAATCCTTAATTAATCAATAAACTTTTAATTTCTTCAATTTAGTCCCTGATCCGGTCAATTACCGCCCCTCTATTTACGCGTCTTTTCTAGTTTGGTCCTTGGTTTCAGATTTCTTCAATTAAGTCCCTAATTGGCCATCAAACTTCAATATTTATGCAATTAAGCCCCTGATTTGACCAAATCAACTCTCAAAAATTATAATTTGACCCCAGAACTTTAATTTCTTCCAATTAAAGCCCAAATTGACTTCAAAATCAATTTTTCTTGCAATCAAAGCCTCCATAAATTTAATTAAACCTTCTATAAATTTAATTAAGTCCATAAACATCTGATTTTAGATTTTTCTTCCTCAAATTGAATTTTGTTTGTCAATAGGGCTCTCATTAGTCAACAAAATACTGTCAAATTTCAATCTTTGTATTTTTGAATCTCCTCAATCAATTTTGACCATTTTCTAAGTGTTCTGGCATCCTCTTCTCACTGTCTATTTTTTTTTTGGGATTTCTTCTGACTATATTTTTATTTTTTTATATTTTCTTCTAATTTTTGTGCCGGAATCCAAAAAGAGGTTACAATATTTACCATGCACGGTCAACCGTGGCAGCGCGTACTATACAAGTGCCGTGGTGTACATTATTGTAGTTCTACTCTCTTTTCATACGTGTTCCCTTTTCTCTATTTTCATACTGCGTTTTATTGTTAATATTTTCATACTTGTAATGATTTTTTATTCTTTTAATCACACTTAAAAAATATTTATAACATATTTTTTTTTTGACGAGTGGAACAAAGTTGTTACGCGCGCTGAAATGGGAAAGCGATTGTACTTATATATTTTTGTTTCCGTACTTATTCTCTCTTCTCTCTCCCCCTCTCTTTTGCACTATTTTTTGAAAAAAGTATTTACATCTAATGATTTATCATTTTCTCTATTTTTCATATATCTACTGTCTATATAATTTCATTAATGCTTTAACAATTTAATATAAGTATTCTCTAGATTTCCGAATATAGAAGTATATATTTCAAATTGAATATCTTTTATTAAACATTGTCGACTTTCATCTACAAATATATAATTGTATTTATTTACTCCTACATGTTGGTTTCAAGTTATTATATATGGGTTTGGGATCAACAAATATATAAAGAGGAAAATAACATGATATTTATTTACTCCTACTTGTCAAACTACTTGCATCATAGGTGATGAAATTGCCAAGATTTTAATCAAAACTCTCCTCCATAAAGTTACTTTAAGGTCTCGTTTGTTTTATGAAAAGTGGTTTTCTGAAAATTACTTTCAAAACTTTCCTGTATTTATTTGTTATTAGAAAAATTGGTGGACGAAAAACACTTTCCAGTCAAAAAAAATTTGGCTTAGTTTCCAGGAAAGTATTTTTCTTTTATTTTGGGTGGAAAATACTTTCTAGAGGTTATCAAAAATTTAGAAATGTCATATTATTTGCTGATTATAACAAATTTGGTTCTCAAACTTTTAATTGCTATATATTTTGTTTTGAATCTTGTTTTTTCAATTTTATCCATTAGAATTTGACTTAATTTAATTTTATATATTAACTTTGGTCTTCATTTTTATGATTGTTATTTGCTTTTCTCTTATCATTTTTTTAATTGAAATTTTTTATCTATCAAATTTGGTCCTCATTTTTTTGATTGTTACTTATTTTATTTGAAATAATTTATGAAATTATAATTATTATTATTTTAATTTCATCATCTTTCAATTTTATTCTCATTTAATTTTTTAATTTATAAGATTTGTTCCTCATTATTTTAATAAACTTGAAAAAAAATATTAATAAGTTATTTTCCAGCTCATTTTCCAAGATATAACCAAACACTGGAAAATATTTTCCAACTTATTTTTCATGACACCACCAAATATTAGAAAATAATTCACTTTCTAGAAAACCATTTTGCAAGAAAACTACTTTCAAAAAAAAAATTACTTTTCAGTAAACAAACGAGACCTAAGTGATCATCATAGAATGCAATCAAGTCTATTATAAGACTATGCTCTCACTAGTCACTTGAAGTCATCTCATTATAAAAAGTTCAAGTCCTGAAACAAATGTTTTACTTGTAATTGGTATTTGGAATCGAGGTTAAATTTTTTTTATTAAAATTTAAATTTTTTATTTTATATTAATTTTTTTAGTTTTTTAAATTGTTTTGATATGTTCATGTGAAAAATAAATTTTGAAAAATAAAAATATTATTTTAATATATTTTTTTAAAAATATACTTTAAAAATCAACCATTAACAAATATAAAAACACTCATTTAGCATCAAAATCACGTCCATCTTTTTTTTTATTATTATTAAGGAGTTCAATAAGAAAAGGTATAGTACAAAACGTCATGCTATTTCCCTATAAATAGCCTTCCTTTGATGATGATCTAGGTACTCGAGCATCAAACTACTGGTCTCTATTTCATTCAAGAAAATGGAAACCCAAGCACATTTAACAGCAAACACCAATCAACAAAACAATTCTCGTCGAAGGGCAAATTTCGCACCAAGCTTGTGGGGTTGTAGCTTCGCTTCATTTTCCTTCCCCCAAATGGTAAACTACTTCTCTTCTGTGTGTATAGCAGTGTATTTTTCTTTTCCTGATTTTAAGTATCAAGACAAAAAAAAAAAAAAAAAAATTAAAAAAGCTTTTAGATTAGTGGGATCTAACATCCAATTCTGCACTAAGATTATAATCTGATGTTTCACAGTTGTTTTTTTATTTTTTTTAATTATATCTCACTTCTCTCTCTTTTTTTAATGATAAAATCATATGTACCTTTTGTTCCCACACCTCTGATCATATGTTATACTTTTGTCTAGCTGTTGATTACTTTTACTTTAAACAGAGACAAAAACATTATCAATAGAGTAGAAAAAAACAAAAACACGTTAAGGATTACTCAGTGCTATCAATTTATATTAACTGAATATTTAACTGCAGGAATTCGAGTCATACAGCCGACAAGTAGAAGTGTTGAAGGAAAATGTGAAGGACATCCTGATGGCATCCAAAAAGGATCCAGTGGAACATATTGAATTCATTAATCTGTTATGTCGGCTTGGTGTGTCATATCATTTTGCCGACGAAATTGAAAACAGCCTTAAAGAAATTTTTGATGACCTTCCTAATCTTCTTGAGAAGCATGACTTTGATCTCTACACTGTGTCACTACTATTTCGAGTATTAAGACAGCATGGATTCAAAATGCCTTGCGGTGAGCGCATACTTCCACTTTATAGCCTTTCAAACCTTAATTAATATCTCCAAAACTAATTCTTTGACACTATGAGAGCATTAATTAATTTCAGGGGAAAAATTAAATCTTAACATCTCAAGTATTAATTCTGCTAAATCTTTCTTTCATTTACAAGAAGTAATCTATGATCAAAATAAGATTATTAAAAAATGACTAGAACAGTAAAATTATTCCTTCATGAAACTAAATAAATATTCTTTCATAATCCACAAACATCTTTTGAAAATTGGCTAAAATTTATAGTGTGTTTTTTATGAATCAGTTGTGTTCGACAAGTTCAAGGACACCAATGGAGAGTTTAAGAAAACAATCATCAACGATGTTAAAGGCATCCTGGGCTTGTATGAAGCTTCATTTTTAAGTGTGCATGGAGAACAGGTACTGGATGAAGCCCTTGTTTTCACAAAGGCAAACCTGGAGTCTTCGGCTAGGCAATCAAGCCCACGTCTAGCAGACCATATTAGGAATGCTTTGATCCGGCCCTTTCACAAAGGCGTACCAAGAATAGAGGCTAGAAAATACATCTCTTTCTACGAAGAAGATGAGTCTCGGAATGAAACTCTACTCAAGTTTGCCAAGATAGATTTCAATCGAGTTCAGTTACTGCATCGACAAGAGCTATCCATTCTCTCGAGGTAATTTTTTGTTCGAGTTCGACAGAGATATCAGACCAAGTTTTTAGTAGAATTTATTTACTCGGTTGCTATTTACATTTTAGGTGGTGGAATGATTTAAATTTTTCTGTGGAGTTTCCATATGCAAGAGATAGAATTGTAGAGATCTATTTCTGGGCAAATGCAATCCATTTCGAGCCTCAATATGCTTTCTCTCGGATGGTGGTCACGAAATATACAAAAATTGTGTCACTGGTAGATGATACATATGATGCATATGCAACTTTTGAAGAAATACAACATTTTAGTAATGCAATTGAAAGGTTTGTTTCTTGTTACCTCATAGGCTGTCTTTCTCTTCTAAATCTTTCATAAACATAGAAGTCGATACAAAGATCTTCAGGAAAGGAAATGTAATTTTCTGTCTTAATTTCAGATGCAGCATGAATGCTATTGATCAACTACCTGCCGATTACATGAAAGTTCTTTATAGAGCTCTTCTGAATCTTTTCAACGAAACTGAGAATGATATGGAAAAGCAAGGAAGATCCTATGCCTCATATTATGTGAAGGAGGCAGTATGAATATTTTTCCAGTCCCATGCATTCTTTTACTATTTCTAGCATAATATATTGTTATTGTATATATATTAATTGAAATATTGCATAGGTTTAACCACTCAATCTTTGTTTTATCTGTATGCTATTAGTTCAAAGAATTGGTGAGAGGCTACAATGCTGAGGCGGAGTGGGCAGATAAATGCCATGTCCCAACATTCGATGAGTATGTGCGCAATGGATTAGACACAGTTGCTTATGGGGTAATTATGGCAGTTTCCTTCCTTGGAATGGAAGAAGTTGCAGGAGGGGAGGAGTATGAATGGCTAAAAAGTAATCCAAAAATTATTAAAGCTGGGAAGATGATCGGTCGTTTGATGAATGACATAGCGGGCCACGAGGTACGATGTCTGAATTCTTAAGAATAAAAATTACTAGATACATCGAGAATTGTATTCTCATATCTTATATAAGCAAGGAAACAATTTCGAAAATTATTTACAAATTTTATATTTTAAGTGAAAAAGTATTAGTTCAGCTTATGATATACTTAATAGCTTACAAGATTTTTCAATTATTTTCGTGCATAAAAAAATTGAAACAAGGTTCAACTCATGACTGTCTTTCTTCTCAATTTTTTTGTGTTTAGAAATTTTTCATGTTAAGTTTCTTTTCTAACAATTATAACATCCTTTATATATTTGAAGGATGAACAAAAGAGAGGGGACTGTGCATCCGGTGTTGAATGCTTCATAAAACAATATGATATATCGGAGAAAAAAGCAATTGAAGAGATACAAAAGATGGTCGCAAATGGATGGAAGGACATCAATGAAGATTGCATGTGGTCAACTAATGCTCCGAAGGTTCTCCTTCAGCATTTTGTTAACCTTATTCGAGTTACAGATGTTATTTATGGGAATGATGACGATGCCTACACAATTCCATCAAGTTTGAAAGATTATGTCACTCTATTATATATTGAGCAAGTGCCTCTGTATGAATAATGGTGTAGAATTCATACTTTGAGCTAAAACGAGCTTAATCTCTATGAATAATGGTGGAACTCTCTATGAATGTATTGTAATAAAACGAGCAGTGACTCGTGGATATTATATGTTCTATTGGATCTAGTGTGTATCATGGCATGTATTATGGTATGTGGTGAATCTGATAGTTGAGATTGAATTTTATTGAAAAGATTTAAACTTTGCAGTGGTTATCTATTCTTAATTTATATATTATTGTTATATATTGTCTTACGTGTGCGGCGTCGTGGCAATCGCCCACCACCCTTATCAGGTGTGGTATGTCTATCTTGGCAAATATGGGAAGACAAGGAATTTTTATCTTTTATTAGTGGAAAAAATAGAATGGGAGTCGCCACATAGTATTTTAGTCACTAGACACCCTAACTGGTCTCAGAGATCTGGTACGGAGACTGGTTGCGTAAAGGGAAGGTATTAGCACCCCAAATATACCCTACCTAAGATAAGCTGCATTATTTTATTGTCTGATAAAAATCTAAGGTCTTGTCATGTTGGTCCATCTATGGTTCAAGAAAAGCCCTCCTTAGTAAGGAGGTTCTTATCTTATGGAGTAAAACCAAACCGTTCTAATGTCTATAAAAGAAAAATATCTTTTTAATATCGGGAGTACGTTTCACGTATAAATTCATAATCCCTGATATTAAGAAAACAAAATAATTTTTTTAGAATTTTTGAAATATTGGCCAAGTTCTCGTGACTTTAATAAACTAGTTATTAAAGCCAAAATGCATGCTAAAATATTATTATTTTTTGAAGTTTTCTTTGTTGTATAAAAATACAATATGATTTTTTTTTTAGCTTTGAGAGACTTGGCTATATGCATGAAAACAAAAATATTTTTTTGTGAATACCGGGTATTTTAATACCGGATTTGTGTTTTTACAGTATAAAAATACAACCCGATTGTTGTTACCCATTTTTTAAGCCATACGTGCTAATGGAGATATCCCTTTTAAATCGAAGGCAGGAGTTTAGTTCAAGGTTGCTGGGAAATTGACAAAAGAAAAGAAGAAAGAAATATTTTTCGAACCCTGTTTCAGCCATCTTCTGCTCTCTTTATCCTTCCCCACTGCTGCCAAAATTGTCAGGATTCTTAGGCTAATTAGGAGTCTTTTGATGCCAAATTCATTCCTTTTTTTATATGGTCTTTAAGGTTGAATAAATCCCTCAGAAATGGCACTAAGAAAACCCGGTTTTGCTGCTGCCGCAAGTTTTTTGTTCCAACTTAGGCCCTGATTCTGTCTTGGTTTTGTGCAATATCTGACCATCCCAGCTATATTCTGTCACTCATGACATGTTGAAGAATTGACCTACACCCTTATTGGGTCCTAGGGCTCACTGTTCTTATGGCAGACTCTCAGTCGAATGGGGATGCTTGGCGTTGTTAGTTTTCTGAATCAGATCAGGAGACCTCTTTTTACCAACCAGATTGCTGCCAGTTTCTGTTCTTTAAAACAATTTTATCTCACTTCAAATATTTCATCAAAGTTGTATTCCTGGATGCATAGATGAATTTGGGCTTTCGAATCGCTTGATTTCGATATCAGGAGCTCAAGATATTCCTGTTTGAATATCTGACGAGAATTTTGACTCGAGCAGGATTCTGACCAGAGTTGCACTAAAAACTCTGCTTCCATCATGATTTTGCTAGTTGTTATTCTTAGGTTATACTCTCAGTCATATCAAGATGCTCGACATTCGTCATTTTTTGAATCAGATCAGGAGACCATTTTTTACCAACAAGATTGCGGCCCGATTCTGTTCTGTAAAATGATTTTATTTGACCTCGAATCTTTCATAAAAGTTGTAGTCCTACATATGTAGATGAATTTGGGTTTTTGAATCGCTTGATTTCGATGTCAAAAGCTCAAGATATTCATGTTTGAATATCTAATAAGGAAGTGAAAATTCTGCCGCAAAATTCTGCCACAAAATTTCTGCCGCAAAACTTTTCTGCCGCAGGAAGGATTTTGGGGGGGGGGCCCCCCCCCCCCCCCCAAATTTGCAGGACTGAATTGAAAAAAAGACTGAAATAAGGGAGTTAATTGCCTATATAAATTGGAAGAAACTTGGCTGGGTTTTAAAGAAATAGAAAAAGGGATAGGGACCAGCAAATGACAGGTCACGTTTCTGCTTATTTTCTAACAACAAACGACACCGTCTTTTCCTTTGTTGCATTTATTCTCTTCTTTAGCTAGACGGTGCCGTATGAGAACAGCCCCATTTTGAATTAATAAGCATGGTACTGTACCCCCGTCTGCAACCTTTTTCCCTCCTCTGCAGCTGTTTCTTGTCATTTTCTGTTTTTGGCATTTCTCCCGTCCTTGCACTGCACAAAATAGTCCCCCTTTTCATGCTAGGATGGCAGCTGCTAGAGAGAACGACTTTGTACCTCCGGTGCCAGCTAGGGGAAGAGGACGCAGAGGGAGCCTCACACCATCGAAGGGCTGGGATTTCATCCCTAATACACACGGCTGGGATGAGGAGGCATGAGAGGGGCCTCCAAGTTTGGCTTGACTATATATACAAGCTGTGAAGAGAAAGCAAGGGAGGGGAAAAGGGCTGAGAAAAAAAAAGAGAAGAGGGGAGGCGGAGAAGAATAGAAAACAGAGAGCTAGCATAAGGTTGAGTTTAGGGAAGCAGAAAATCAATTAGAACGAGAGAGAATCATCTCAGTCTATCCTAC
>Ga0325410_1009305_pt1 | contig 10503 bp, 8 predicted proteins | sample PopdelMetagenome_16_FD_206182 | JGI IMG/M metagenome (GOLD analysis project Ga0325410, IMG submission 206182) | Populus deltoides microbial communities from Bellville, Georgia, United States - Xylem-PdIQD-R3 | ecosystem: Host-associated > Plants > Phyllosphere > Stem > Wood/Secondary xylem...
TATTAAAAATTATATAAAACTACATAACAATTAAAAGGTATGGAGGCAACATTATTCTCATTCACCTATTAACATTATGAATTACAACAGTAATTTACAATATTTTATATATATAAAAAATGTGTTTTGGGCCTAACCCTCTTGTTTATTTTCTTTGACTTTTTTTTTTGTTTTAATTTAGTTCTCACATCATGTGTTTGTTGATATTTTTAATTGATAATTTATTTTAATTTTTTTTAAAATTAATTATCGTAATATTAAATAAATATTTTGGCATCAGATCAATACTTAATTTTACAAGATATTATTTGAACTCTTTATTTTTCTAAAGATTAAGAGCCAAGGGACTAGAATTAAAGAATATGAAAATATTATGGTCTGGAGTGGATAAATGAATAAGTTAATCAAGGAAACCAAGCAAAAAAAGAGAGAGAAAGGAAAGAAGAATGGGTTGGTGAGCCTTTGTATAATTTTGTCCCCCATTTTTATTATATGCATAGATAATATTTTGTTTCACAAAATAAAAGGAGTGACATGGCTCAAAAAATAAATAGACTCATATAATAAATTAATTTTAGGTTTTGTTTGGTAGCTGGTTAATGGAATGTAAATCTTATACTTGAAGTTAGATTGATATAATTTTTTAGTGGTTTAGGGTAAACTTTTAAATGAGGTTAATGATTATCCACACTCTTTCTAGAACCTCCAAATTAATTTTTTTTCCCCTCTCATCTCTTTTTATTTCTGTCTTGAGTCCACACCAGGTAATTCTTAATTATTTCTCACTAATCATTACTATAATTTAATTATTTTTCTCTCCCTTGACTAACATTTAACAATTTAATATATTAATGCATAAAAAATGCTTAAAAATCAATTCATACACCCTTAAAAATTATCTTTATAATAATTATTTATGTAATAATTCACCATTATTTTTTGTTCCAAAACATTAGGATATTGATGCACAAGTTTTTATTAGAAAAATTAATATTTTTTTCATTATTTATTCCTTTTAGTTTAAATTTTTTTTTCATTTTTCTATTCAATATTATTAGTCTTTTCTAGTTTTTTATTTGAAGAGAATTATTTTTATTTTTTTATTTTTATATTTAGTATTAATAGAGTTTCCTCTTTTTTATTTTCTATATAAAGAATTGTGATAGCGTTTTGATAAGTAAAACTTGAATGAATAGTGATTACATATTTTGAATGTCTTCCCATATTTACAGTGTTCATGTTTTTTGAGGATTCTGACTTATAACAAATTTTATTATTTTTTGTTTTTAGCCGCGCTAATTAATATCAAAGTCTACCGGTTTCTAGTAATTAATTGATATTATTTTTATTGGAAATCCTGGTGGTGGAAACTATTACGAGGTGACTTGCATCAAGGTATTAAGGATCCATAATAGAACGAGACACACAAAGATGTTAGGAATCCACAATAAAATACCTACAAAAATATTAGAAACTCATAATGGAGCATTTGACATAAAAATAATTATTGTTTTTTTAATCAGGAAGATTCTAAATGATATTTTCTCAATCAAGAAGATTTTAGTTGAATTTAAGGGAAAGTTCATTTCAATCTATAAGATTGGTGCATGAGTTTTTTTTTTAAAATATTTTTTTTAATTAATTTTATTTTTTTACAAGGTGCCTTGCATCAAGGTATTAGAGATCCATAATGAAACGAGATACACAAAATTATTAGGGACCCACAATAAATACTTATAAAAATATTAGAAACTCATAATAAAGCATTCGATATATAAAAGGATTAATGTTTTTTTGACTAGGAAGATTCTACTTGAAAAAAGTTATATTAGATGTTTTCTGCATGATATTTTTTCAACTAAGAAGATTGTAGTTGAATTCGAGGGCAAGTTCATTTTAATTTAGAAAGATTGGTGTATCAGTATATTGGAAAATTAAATATTTTTTTAATTAATTTTATTTTTTCAATTTAAATTTTTTTTCTATTTCTATTTATTATTACCAGGTTTTTGTAGTCTTTCTATTTGAAAAAAATAGTTTTATTATTTAACATTAATAAAATTTTTTAGTTTTTTTCTATATAAAGAGAGTAAACTATAAAAGAAATTATATGCTTACTCAATATTTTGGAGATCCTAACTACTGCATGAACAAATTGTGTAATTTAATCTATAAACATTTTTTTAAAATGACATTTTTCGAGAGAAAAAACTCAATTAAGGATATTAAGTGAGATTTTAAAAATTAAATTCTTCTATTTTTGCGAATATTGTAAAATATTGAGGATAATTCTTCTATTTTTGCGAATATTTTTCCTAAATCGCTAATGGTGAAGGAAAGGATTTCCTAATTTCAATTTCTGATTTTCTTTTTTTACAGGATTTATCCTCAATATTTTACAAGTCTAACTATAATTATTAAATCCAGCCTGGTTTTTTGTAGGTTTAATTCAACCAAACTTAGATAAATAAATTATAAAAAAATAATTTTATATAAAATAATTTATTCAATCAAACTTTTAAAAATTGTGACTAACAGAAATTAAATTACTGAAATTAAATTTCAAAATAAGTTGACTTCCAACTTCCAAGTTGATGTGACTTTTTGTCACCCATAAACCATTCAGGAAAAAACATTCAAAAGTTTGGAAAACAAATAAAGTATATTTTTAGGAAGGCTGTTTGTCATGAATTATTTTTTAAACAAATGATATTTTTTATTATTTTTATATACTTAAATTACCTATATAAATTATTAATTTTAAAACGACTAGATATTTAAGTAATTGAAAATTCATAGAAAAATAAGTTATTAACAAATTTCAAAAATATAAATATTAGAATTTTTTTTTATTTTGAAACCTAGATAAATGGTCTTTTAAAAAAGAGAGTAATTATTTGTAAAAAAAAAAAGGGACTAAAAGTTATAATTTACATGGAAAATAAAATGTACGCAATACGTCATCGTTGTTTTCTCTATCTAAGCACCTATAAATTCACGAAAAAATCTCTCCCTTCAAAAAGCTTACTCACAAAAATTCAAAAATCAGAAAATCCCATTTTAATCCTTCAATAAAAATAGTCATGTCTTCCACCGGCGGCGTCGGCGTCCCGCAACGCTACTTCTGTTACCAGTGCGACCGAACCGTAACAATAACTCCGTCACCAACCTCCGATCTCTCATGTCCTAACTGTCAGGAAGGTTTCCTCGAAGAATATGAATCTCCAAACCCTAGCTCTAACCCTGTCGATTCTGGTCTCGGCCCCGCCATCTTACTCGACGAATTCGCCTCCATCTTCGGCGGCATGGCCCCCACTCCTCGATCATCAAACAACTCAACAACAACAAACTCTTCTTCCGCGTCGCCGCTTTTTCAAGATCCCGACGGCTTTAATCCTTTCGCGTTCCTTCAAAATTACCTCCAAACCATGAGAGCCGGCGGAGCAAACATTCAGTTTGTGATTGAAAATAATTCTGGTATGGGTGGAATGGACACCACAGGATTTCGTCTTCCGGCGAATCTTGGAGATTATTTTATCGGACCAGGGTTAGAGCATCTGATCCAACAGCTGGCGGAGAATGATCCTAATAGGTATGGAACTCCGCCGGCATCAAAGTCTGCGGTGGAGAATCTCCCTGATATTAAGGTAACGAAGGAATTATTGGAGTCGGATTCTTCACAGTGTGCGGTTTGTAAGGATAGTTTTGAGCTAGGGGAGGAAGCGAAACAAATCCCTTGTAAGCATATCTATCATAAGGATTGTATTACACCATGGCTTGAATTGCATAATTCGTGTCCGGTTTGTCGGTATGAGTTGCCTACTGATGATCCCGATTATGAGCAGAGGAAAGGGAATGGGAATGATGGTGGTTATCAGAATGCGGGTGGTGGGAATAGTGGTGGTGGGTCTTTTAGTGATGGTGATAATAGTGATGGTAACGCACAGACTCCAAGAGACAGGAGGTTTAGGATTGCTTTTCAGTGGCCTTTTAGTAGTGGTAGTGGTAGGTCGGTTGGATCATCGGCGGGGGCTAGCAATAGTGGGAGTGGGAACAACAATGATGAGGATTCGAGAGGGAATACCAACTTTGGATCCGAGACTAGAGAAGAGGATCTTGATTGATTAATGTTGCTGGGTACTGTATCTTGTAACCATACAACTTCTTTGCTTGCACATTTTCTTATTGTTTTTATTTCTTTTGTTTCTCATTTAGTGATAAATTGGCTGTTTCTGTTAATGCTTGTCAATAATAGCTTGGTCTTCTTGTTTTTACTTTTTTTTTTCAATTGAACGTTTGTGATCTTGATGGTTGGCAATGAATTGATGACACAACTTTGAGTTGGGAGTTTTATCTTCTTTGTTGATTGTGATGCAAATGTGAATGGCAGAGTATCTCTAGAGCCACATTATTTTGTTTATCGGAGATGAGAATTCTTTTGCCTATATGATTAAAGAGTTTTTACATAAAAATAGGATTTTCAAGATATATGTTTGCATACACAACGTTTTTACTATTATCATGGTGTATTGGCGTGGTTGCTGTGGTGTATGGTTCCTGTGTATTGTTTTTATGTATTGTTCTCTTTTCAATTTGTTTACAAAATGTCAAGATGAGAACAAGGGTTGATGACAATTATAGATACCTGGCATTGAAATATGGCATGATTGATATGAGCACCACACTTAATTGTATGCTTCTGGATCTGGTTTCATGGGAGCTCTTGGTTACTAGCAGGATTATCATTTTTTCCCATGAACATTACGCATGAAAAGCACTAGGGTACATGCAGAGTAGATCCTTACTTACCAGTCGAAGTTGAATGTATAATAGGAATAGGATGCTAATACTGCAGATTTTGGATTGGCTGAAGAGTTTTGTATCATTGCAGTGTATTTGACTCGGAGCTTCGAGAGCTTGGGCGTGTGCTTTCAGTTGTCTTATATGTATATATTCATTCATTTCAATGTCTAGAATATATATATTATTACTGTATCCTGTTGAGAGGACCATGGTTGACCAACAACCTGTGAGAAATCCATAAGCTATGTTTACAAAAGTAGCACTCAAGTGCAGACTCCTTAAAGCAATTTGGATAGAATTTATATCTTGGATGGTTAATTATCTAGAAATCTCAATTATGCTAGTGCTATATGTTACATAGTTGGGGGCCCTTGTTAGTTATATAGTTGGGGGGCCTTGTTAGAACAAAGCTAGATTGGATAAATACAATGTCCTGCCTTTGTTGTCCTTCATGGATGGTTTCTGAATATGGAATTTGAAGTTGAATACCTTTGAAATTGCGCGTGATTGTCTGATTAATGGATGCTAATGAATGTGGATTAGCTTGATGCCATCTGTTTGATCTCAACGGTAGCTTTTTAGTTAAGATTGTATACTAACTGGCGACTGCACATCCTATAAGACCTTCATCTAGATCTCCTCTCCATTCTTCCAACCCCTTTGTCTTCCCAAAATAAAATGTGTGATGCAGCTAGAAAACAATGTACATTAGTTGTCTATTTCTTCTTGCCAGTTCAAAGTTTTTTGTCTCTTTTTGCTTCAATGAATGAAGCATCACTCGGTAGCATATCTGCCTACTAGGCTGTGGTATTTCAATGTTTTTGTGCATGCATCCATCCAGTTTAACAGATAATCAATCCATCGGTGAAATTATTTCACCATAGTTTTCTTGCCAAAATTATAGCTTGTATACCCTTGTTTTCTTCTAATCAAGCCAAGTCAGTCTTCTCACATCCCCAACAGTCTTCGGTTTTGAAGACTTCAGGACCAAAAGAAGAAGGGGGAAGGGGGGCTAGGTGTGTTTCTGGATTTTTCTTTGGTGAATTTTTTCCATGATTGGAACTGCATATAATATATTCATGCAATATTTTCTTTATGCACACAATTTTACCTGTTTCATGACCAAGCATGTGATGCAGTAATTTCAGCATGCATAGTTATTTATTCTCTCCTCTTTTTGGCAGGGATGACAACTGGCATCTGCAAGGATTGTTGAACATAGAAAGAATTTACATACGATTAGTGAACAGGTGCAATTCCAATGGTTCATGCATAACAATCCTATGTAAATGTTCATTTTAACTCAATTTTCAGAATTGTTTCCAGTTGCATTATCTTATGAAAAATTTATGTGCCACATTTCTTGCTTTGTTCTGTAAAATTCTTTTTATGTCTGAGCACCATTTAGACCCCTGAAATACATCTTTTTAGCTGCTTCTGTTATATATATATATATATATATGCATGTTAAATTCCCAAAAACTATTGTAATGTGTTTTTAAGCAGTTTTAAGTGCGTGTATAATCCTTTTGAGTAGTTGAGTGAAATATCGAACCAGCCCAGACAACTTCAATGGATGGATTGAAGTTGAATGTCATAACAGCAGGTGGAGTGATCGTGAGCAAGCATGACTTCTTTTAATTTTGTCAAGAAATATGTTCTTTTACATTGCATTTGTTTAGTGGAAAGGTTAGGGTTCCAGGACAAAAGGAATATTTTCGGAAAAGATCAAAATATATTTAATTAAAAAGATGAACACGAAGACATAAAATCATAATAGTTTTTGAATGAATTTATCTATTATTCTTCATCCTTTTGATTTCGACACAATAACTAAATGATAGTATTCTAGGTTTAATTTTGTTAAGTTTTGTAAATATTTCTACTCCGGAATTTGCAATCTGCAGTTATTTACTTCAGTATTTTTTATCGTGAATTTTTTAATTTGAAAATATATTAAAATAATATTTTTAATATTAATATATCAAAATTATTTAAAATTATAAATAGAAATTGAGACAAAAAAATAAATCAAACACCAACACGCTCGAATAGCATCACCACAAATACCTACATGCATGGAAGCATCGAGGATCTACTCACTAATAAAAAAATATTTTTTTCTATTCAATATTTTTTTTTTCTATTTTCTTTGTTCAATAGAAAATTAAAAAACAGGTTCATTTGTTGAGAATGAAGATGAATTTTTTTATGAAAAAAAAATTTCATCAAGATTATAACTATTTTAAAAAATAAAATTATAATTTATAATGGTCATTTTAATATTTTATATTTGTTATAATCTAATTGTAGAATACCAATTCTATTTTATTATATATTAGGATTCTAATATAGGATGTTGTAATCATTACAGTTACTGCAGTGTTCTGCTGCCTCTATATAAATAGGAAGGTTAGATAAGGCACAACCCAACATATTTCATTATCCTCAACTTGGTATCAGAGTCACAAAACCCTAAAATAAATTAAACATATTTTTTTCACAGCCTCTCAGCCTCCCTTCTTCAATGGAACAGCCGCTACATACATCTTCAAATTCTACAGCACCAGCAGTCCAGCTTTCTTCTTCTCCGATAGTGCAGCCCTCTTCTCTTGCAGCGCCTCCTCTGCTTTCCTCTGCTGCGTCACCGCTTGGATTCTCCTCTGCCATGGCTGGTGAACGCCTCCTCTTGCAGCCCACGTCTGCTGCCTCTACTGCCGCAAGCATTATCTCCGTTTCTCACACACATCAAGTCATCTCCCTCAAATTAACAAACACCAATTATTTATATTGGTGTTTGCAGATGCTGTCTTATCTCCTAGGCCAAGGAGTTTTTGGTTTTGTTGATGGCTCCAACACATCTTCATCAACACATGTTCTTGCCCATGATGGTATCTCTCTTCAGGTAAATCCGCTTTTTCAAATCTGGAAACAACAGAAAACTATCCATATTTTTTCAGACCATTGGTATTCATCATCGTCTGATTTGTCCCCACACTCATGAACAAAATGGAACAGTAGAGCGTCGTCATAGGCATGTTGTGGAAACATGTCTTACTCTTTTAGGGCAATGTAAAACACCTTTTCGATTATGGAATTATGCTTTTGAAACCTCTGTTTATCTTATAAATCGCATGCCTACTCCTATTCTTGTCTATCGCTCTCCGTTTGATTGTTTATTTCAACGGTCTCCTGATTATCATTTTTTGCGTACCTTTGGGTGTCTTTGTTTTTCTTTTCTGCGTCCATATAATAATCATAAATTGGATTTTCGTTCCTCTCCATGTGTGTTTTTTGGATATAGTTCCTCACATCTTGGTTATCGATGTCTTGACATTGCATCTCACCGTATTTATATTTCTCGTCATGTCCGCTTCCATGAACATGTGTTTCTATTTGATAATTCTAAACAGATTGCAAAGGTCTCCACCACAACCCCCACCCCACCCGCTACTGTCACCCTCCCAAATTTGCTAAACCACCCACCGCCACCCACTTTCACTAGCCACCCAAACAGCCCACAATACTTCGTTTTGCCACTCCAAACAGCCACCCGACCACAGCCTCCACCCATCCCTTGGCCATCATCCCATGCTTGTTTATCTAACCCTTATGATGCAGGTTCAGATCGTCAATTGGTCTCCTTTCCTCATGGTCTTGGGGCACTTTCTAGTCCCTCCTCTGTTTCGCCCTCCCTGGCCAGCACTCCTGCATCTTCAGTCTCTACTTCCAGCCCTTTCTCTGCTGACAGTCCTGTGGTTGAGTTGCCACAGGTCTCCTCGCTACAACCGTCTTCCCCTGCGTCTCCACCAGCACACAGCAGACTTCCTATGACTTTTAGACCGCGGTAGCTGAAGACAGCTAATCTGGTTGCTTTCGCTACAGCTACTTCTACCTCCACACGGGTACTGTATTCTCCCTCTTCTGAGCCTTTTGTATTCTCTGATGCTGACCGGTATGCAGTTTGGCATAATGCTATGTGTGATGAGATCGCCGCTTTATGCGAAAAACGCACTTGGTCTTTGGTTCCATTTTATCCTTCGATGAACGTTGTTGGCAGTAGATGGGTATATCGGATCAAACGTCGTGTTGATGGTAGCATTGAGCGCTATAAAGCGCGCCTTGTTGCTAGAGGTTTTACCCAACAAGAAGGTATTGATTATTCTGAAACCTTCAGTCCAGTTATTAAGCAGGCCACTGTCCGATTGGTTTTCTCTATCGCGGTTTCGCGAAATTAGAAGATTCATCGGCTTGATATTCATAATGCCTTCCTCAATGGTGTTCTTACTGAAGAGGTCTACATGAAACAACCTTCAGGTTTCGTTGACTCTTCTCTTCCATCTCATGTGTGCAGATTGCACAAATCATTGTATGGTTTGAAACAGGCACTGAGAGCATGGTACATTCTTCTAAGTGATTTTTTGCTCTCCATTAGTTTCCGAGCTTCCAAGGTTGACACCTCCCTGTTTATCTTATCTGATGGTACTAATATCTTTTATCTCCTGGTGTATGTTGATGATATTCTGCTCACGGGTAGCAATTCTACTATGCTCCATCACCTTATACAGTTACTCAGCTCTGAGTTTAAGTTTCGTGACTTAGGTGTTGTTAACTACTTTTTGGGTATTGAAGTTCAGTCTACCGGTATGGGTTTAATGTTGCGTCAACATAAATGTATTCTTGACATCCTCACCCGAGCTGGTATGACTTCCTGCAAACCAGTTGATACTCCAGTCTCCCCTTCGAAAGTCATTTTATTACCAGATCATCCATTCTCTGATCCTACATGATTTCGTCAAATCGTGGGTGCTCTTCAATATCTTACCTTCACCCGTCTAGATATATGCTTTGCTGTTAACAAAGTCTGTCAGTTTATGCATGTTCCTACAAATTCTCATTGGGCTGCTGTCAAACGTATTTTACGCTATCTTAAAGGTACAACATCTTATGGTTTCCATATCACTCGAGGCTTCTTTTTTGCTCTACATGGCTTTACAAATGCAGATTGGGCTGGTAGTATTGATGATCGCAAGTCTACGGGCGGCTATCTTGTCTTCTTTGGTTAGACGTCGATTTCTTGGAAATCAGGCAAGCAACGCACTGTTGCTCGCTCCTCTACTGAGGTTGAGTATAAAGCCCTTGCTGATGGTACCGTTGAAGTCATTTGGCTTCAATACTTGTTAACAGATCTGCAGGTTCCCTCAGTCTCTGCCCCTACCATTTGGTGTGATAATCTTGGTGCTACCTATCTCTCAGCAAATCCTATCTTCCATGCTCGTACTAAGCATGTTGAAGTGGATTATCACTTTGTCCGTGATCGTGTTGCCAAGAAAGAAATTCAGATTCGTTTTGTTCCCTCTCGGGATCAACTTGCCGATGTCTTCACTAAACCGCTTCCTGTTGCATCCTTTACTGCTTTTCAATTCAAGCTTCGGGTTGATCCCCCACCCTTAGCTTGAGGGGGCATATTATAGAATAGGATTCTAATATAGGATGTTGTAATCATTACAGTTACTCGTGTATCTATCAGAATAGGATTCTAATATAGGATGTTGTAATCATTACAGTTACTGCAGTGTTCTGCTGCCTCTATATAAATAGGAAGGTTGGCTAAGGCACAACCCAACACATTCCATTATTCCCAACTTATTTCATTTAAATTATAAATTGTCATGAAAGATTTATAATATTAACTCATAC
>Ga0325410_1009307_pt1 | contig 10501 bp, 5 predicted proteins | sample PopdelMetagenome_16_FD_206182 | JGI IMG/M metagenome (GOLD analysis project Ga0325410, IMG submission 206182) | Populus deltoides microbial communities from Bellville, Georgia, United States - Xylem-PdIQD-R3 | ecosystem: Host-associated > Plants > Phyllosphere > Stem > Wood/Secondary xylem...
CATTCAAGAGGTTGGGGATTACACATGCATCGTAATTAAAATTATATTGTCTTTCTTTGCATATTTCAAAATATTCATTTAATTCCATGTAGGTATTTATTCAACCTTAAGAGAAAAGTTAAAAATAGGGCGCATGTTGAGGCTTTGATATGCAAGGTCTATATTGTTGAAGAGATCTCAACATTTATCTTGTACCATTTTGAGCCTCAATTGAGAACAAGAATCAATCGCGTTTCAAGACATAACAGTGATGGAGAAGTGTCTTCATGTGGTAACTTGTCGATATTCTCCCATCCTGGATGACCCGTACCAAAAAATATTGTAAAGAAAGATATTTGTCAGAAATAGAATTCAAACAAGCACGTGTTATTTTTGAACAATTTATCTCTTATAATATCATAAACTGATACATTGTTAAATTTCTCATAAACAAGATTGTCAATATTTATTGTCCCAAAACTCACAGTTGACTGAATTTCAAATCTTTCGATTACAAGATAAATAATTTTTCACGGGGTTTAGAACACATGTAAGTACTGTTTTATTATTCTTATCTCTCGGGATATTTAATTTCATTACACATTTCTTATTAACTGTCCATGGTTGTACATCATGTACCAGGTTTATCAATTTGGAGGGAATGCTAGTGTTACTTTGTTTTTACTAAGTTTGGGTCTTGAAAGAAATGTGAAGTGCTACAGTAGGTATTTTGTCAAAAGACATATGTTTCATACTGAAGAATATGGACAAAGTAGAAAGACATATAACAGTAAGGTTTATTTTAAAAGATCGATTTCTAATGAGTTTGAAGTTGACTACTATTAGAAGTTGGAAAAGGTCATTGAATTGCAATATCATAGCGAGCAAAATAGAGTATTTTTATTCAAATGTTATTGGTATGACACCATTGACAGGGGAATTAGAGTAGATCTTCATCATAGTTTGGTCAAAATTAATTTAAAAGCTAGACTTCTCAACGTCGACTATGCCTTTATTTTCGCCAAGCAATGCTAGCAAATTTATTACATATACATTCATTCATTTAGAAATGATCGTTCAAGAATTGATTAGTTATCAGTAGTGAAAACCAAACCTAAGGGTTGTGTTGAGGTTGTTTAGGATGGCAATGATGAATTAATTGTGGGAGATGATGTTTTTCAACTTGGTGAGTTAGTTGATCTATATCGAGTTACTATTTCTAATGACTTAAAAGAATATTTAAATTTTCACACTACTGAGAAAACTTTTGTTGATATTGGCGCTGAGGAGTTGAATAATGTTTTGAGTTTCAGTGGACATACACAAGTCGATAAAGATGATAGCGACAAAATCAACGTAAGAGATTGTGATGAAGATGAGGACAGGTTAATTGACGAAGAAGAAGACAATTATGATTAATTTACACAACACAAATGTGTAATGCCATAAAATATAATGCAATATTTATGGACAAAATTTACTTCATTATAATGACAATGATGTTAATTTATTATTGAATGATAAGGAAATATTTGTTTTATTATTATGATGTGACCTAATGTTATTGTGTTGTGTGTGTAACTTTGAATTTAATTATTTACAGGATGGATAGATAGGGAATATAGAGATAATTTGACATCAAATATTGTTTTACACTGATAGAAATATCGACAGACTATACATTACACACGAGTATATTGGTTGAATGTGTCCGTCGGTATATTCCTGTGACTATGAGAATTGGTTCCCTTCTTCTTGGCACTGTTCATAATGTTTATTACATATGGGTATACTGATAGAATATATCTATCGGTATATTCCAGTGACTATGAGAACTTTTCACTTCTCAATGCATAAATAATTAATGTTTTTTTTTAATGTCCATTTTTTTTTCAAACATTATCACCGACAGAATGAAAAGTCATTGGTAATATTAGGAGGGCTTTTCTGAAAATTTTCATGCAAGTTAAAACTTTCCATTTGACTTTACAAACAGAATCACCGATTGTAATTTTATCAGTAAAAATAAATTAAAAGACCAGAATTAGAATGGATGAGGCATCATCTTTTTCTTTTTTCTTCTCTCTTCTTTTCTCATAGATTTGTTTCTCTCCTTTTCTCTCTCCTTCTCAACTGAAATCAAGTATTCTCTTATCTTTTCATCCTCAAGTATCATGTCTTTCTTCATTTTTTTTCTTCTAATTATTTTTGGGTTTTTTAACAATATCTTTTGTTTTGTTTAACTATCAGCTGAAATTAAGCATGTCATTAAGGTAAGAATTTTTCATTCCTTTTTCTTCCCTTTTGTGTGTGTGTGTGTGTGTGTTTTTTTTTTTTTTGCATTATTTTGGTTCAATTTTGAGTTATTAATAGTTTTATGAATTAATAAATGTGTTGAATTTTATTTGTTATTGAAATATGTTTTGCATTATTTTGTTGAATTTTAGTTTTTTTTTTCAAATTTGTTGTTCAATTTCATTTAAATGTGTAGGATTAATTATAATTAATATTTTTGTATTTATTCCATTTAGAATAATTTTTTGTAAATTTAGGATTAAAAATATTATCACTTAGAAATAATTGTGTTGAATTTTAGTTGTTATTGTAATAAGTTTTGCATTATTTTTTTGAATTTTAGTTTTTTTTTCTATTCTATTGTTCAATTTCAATTAAATGTGTAAGATTAATTTTAATTATTATTTTGAACTTTTGTAAATTTAGAATAATTTTTTTTTTCTAAATTTAGGGTTAAAAATATTATCACGTAGAAAAGGAAAAGTTTCTACGAAATTGAATTATGCTAAATTGTTAGAAGAAATTAAATAAAATCAATTGGTTTGTGACATATATGTTGTGTATTTACAGGTTTAAAAATTTTGGGTAGTCTCCCATATAAGTAAGGTACTGCCAATTATTTTTTAATAAATAAGAATCATTTAACTTTTTTATCTGTTAATTTGTGTAAATGCCTAAAGGAAGTCAATTGCATATTATGAGGACAAGATCATTGCTAGTTCTTCTAGCAGTGATGCTGACGACCACGAGTCATTAGATGCCGATCAAGAACATAAACTTGAGGCACAAATATCAACTCACAATGTGGGCTCATCGAGTACGATGCAGGCTGATCGAGTACGATGCCACAATGTTGAAGGGGGTCCCTTCGCAACAGGATTCATTTACTAGCAGATACGAGGTCTAATGGAAGGACAACCTTGGAATGTAAGTTTGTTTTGCTTTCATAACAACATGTTTAATAATTTTTGAAAAAATAATTTCATTTAACAAATGCAATTTTAGGTTTACAAACATTGAATCCACGAGAACAATAACACCAACCTTTAAATTGTTAATGGAAATTTCATTGTTTCAATGGAGCCTGGTTTACAAACATCTTGAATGAAAACTGCAGGTCGATGCATGATTTTCAATGTTCAAAGTTAGTATTAACTTAAATATTTTGTTATGTTAGTTTGGTTAGTTTATTAAAATTACTGAAATTTTCCTTTATAATTTTACTTCAAGGGTAAATTTGAATGGGAGAGAGTTGATAATAATATTGCAATGAGGGTTTGGGAGAATCATACTGCAATTAGTTTAAATTGAATTCATGATGATCTTTTTATTCCAAATATTATAATTTTATTTTTCATTTACTAACAGATAATCAATTTGTACTAAATAGGTTGAGTAATTTTTGGTACGAAGCGCGAAAGAAAGCAAAACAATATGTGAAATAAAAAGAGCTTCTAGGTTGGAATGACATGGTGATTTTGAAAGATTTCAGACTGTCATATGTCTTAGAGGCTATATGGGTTGAATACATTCAGCACGTGACGTTCAAGAGTTTCACGTGATGGTCACAGTCCGGTGTGGAAAATCGGAATCAGTATGTTCATGGTTCTGTTACCATGCACATTAATGGCTATGTTCCTTTTGTTTCACATGCAAAGAAGATGGTAGGATTTTTTATATCATCGATTTTCTTTATTATTTGTTTTTTTTATAAATATATTTAACTGACAATATTTTTATCTTGCAGGCTACAGTTCTTGTACACGAACCAAGCTCGATGGAGCTTTTTGTTGAAACACATGTGTGGAGTGATGACTACCAGAAATGGGTGCAACAATTCATGGATAGCCAAGCTCAGCAATTTGTGGTATGTTGGTTTTCAACCATTTTTTTCTTAAGTTATTATTTCCTTAAATTTGATGAATTTGTTTTCTAGGATACATATAACAGCCGATTGAATGAGAGATATGGGGACGATCCTTCGACCCATCTGAATCTCAATCTGGATTTGTGGTTGGAGGTAAGTTCGTCCAGTGGACCTGATAGAAATTGGATGTACAAACTCTCTAACACTACGACCGAGAACTTAGGGATGACCCCCTTAATGTTTTGACCGTTGGAAGCTCGTAGGCTCGAACGTTCTATTTTAATGAAAAATATGAATGACTCACTACTGATTATGAAGAACTCCGCCGATTGATAATGAAAATGAGATCACAAATGGATGGTACATGTGCAACCCTTAATTGACCCCATAGTCCTGGCAATAACCAGCCTCCTCCTCCTTCTCCTACTCAAATGACGCTTCTATTTTAGATTTATTGTATTTAAATATATAAATATTTAAATTTATAATAAATATTTGATTTTTATATTATTTTAATTATTTTTTTTACTTTTGTTCAATATTTTTAATTATTTTTTTTTGGGTGATTGCGACCAACAATCATGATTTATACCTTGAAACAATAACCAAAACTCAGCTCGCAACAATACCAAATACTTCCTTTTATTATTGTAATCCTACAAGATGCTTCTCTCATAATGATTTATACCTTGAAAACCAACCTCACCAATTGCAGGCAGCTACATTTATTGGTGAGGGCGACCGATGCTTCTGCTTGGAGGGTGAGCGTCTGGTCGCTAGGAATGTCTTAAATACAACACCACCAATAATGTACGAGCGAACTTGGAGGAACTTGTCGTCTAAATAATGGTGCTTTCACTCCTCACACTGTTTGATGATTGGTGAAACACAAATGGTTATAAGTTTTGTGAAGAATTTCTCTGCTTCCATCCATCCATGGGGACCACCATTTCACGCCTTGAGGTGGCCTTTTGCATTGATTTCATTACATTTATAATTAGGAGTACTCATGAATATAGAACTCTAGGGTTTGGTAGTGATGTGATGCGCAACGTTTCACATAAACATGAGCAACCGGATGGTATTTTGATGACGGTTATTTGTTATTTTTTAAAATATTTTGTATAAAAATATATTAAAATTATATTTTTTATATTAGTATATCAAAACAAACTAAAAATATCAAAAAAATTAATTTGAAACAAAACAATAAAAAAAATTCAAATGTTTTTAAAAACGTTTTTAAAATACAAAAACAAATAAGCTCGAGAAGTCATATGGTGGACAAATCAAACCCAAAACCCACTCTGGGGTGTGACTAGATAATTTACCCTTACTTTGCAGCGGGTTAGATATTTCTTTTTCCAACAAATAAATTATATACACAAGTTTTTTCAACATGTTTTTGCAGCTAAAAAAATTTAAGTAAAAATAAAAAGTTTATGCATACATGTAATCAAATAAATCGAGAACTATATATGTATGTCAATTAATTAAAAAAACATAAATAATAAGACAATTGTAGATTAAGATATTTAATATAGCAAGACGAGATATTTACCCGGTTGTATTTGCTAAATTTATTTATTAAAATATTTTTAATAAATAAGAAGAGATTAAAATATTTAATATACCAATCCCTATTTTTTACTTAGGAGAGAGAAAGTCACACAAAAAATAAGAAGAGAGAAAATCATGTGACCTAAACATTTTTTTTTACATCAATTTTTTTTATTCGACCTGCAACATAGTATAGTCTAGTAAACTAGTAAATATTACATTTACCAATTCCTATTTTTTACATAGGAGAGAGAAAGTAAAAAAAAAATAACAAGAAAAGAGAAAACCATCAATTTGGCCACTTGTAGATGACAAAACTTGTTGTTCTTGATGTCAATGAATTTTATTTGATAAGAAAAATTTAATGGTGGTGGATTTTTTTTCTCTAAACATCCCTCAATGTTTTAATTATGTTTGTTGATTTTGATTGTTTTAGGTGTTTTGGGGTGTTTTAAGATTGGTGGTGATTTAAGAAGGCTTTATAGTATTTTTAAGGTGTTTTTAGGTTAAATTGGATTGAAAAAAAGATTTCAACAAGAAAACCTCTCCTCTTGTTTTTTTGGTCACCGTATCATTTAATTGATTTTTATACTACAATAACTAATTAAATAGTTTCAAGGAATTATAAAAATTAAATTATAAATAACTCTTATTTCTATATTATATAATGAACAATTAATTTAATTTTGTTTCCATAGGGGTGCATGGCTTGACTTTTTTCTTCTCCTAAATTCAGCTTTAAATATTGAGTTTTTATTGAATTTATTTTTTTAATTTCATCATGTAATTTTTTTTAATTTTAAAATTGATTTTTCTATATATATATATATATAAATTAAAAAAAAATTAAACCTAGAAGAGTATCCAGATCATAAGTAAAGCAAGTTAATCTAAATTAACTAGTATCAATCTAATATATAAAGGTGATTTTAATTTATTTTTTTCTGACAGTATAATAAACTATCCTTGACATGTAACTTTTGTTTTTTTTACAACAAACACACTCACAAGCGATTTACTGTACTTTTTCTGTACTTGCAACTTCCAAGTTATAACGGTCATGCTAGGGTTTGCATAAACCATCCTTAATAATGATCCCATTATATTTTTTGACGAGGTACGTACTTTTGTAAACTTCTCATGTAAAAATCCACGAGACATATGTGACCACCACCAGTCCACCACCACCTACCACTGCAAATAATGAATGCAGATGATAGAAGCTTGTGAGGCCTATATTATTTTATGGCTGAATTATACCATCACCATGAGAGGAGTTTCTCCCCAAACCAAACCTTGACTTTCACATGATATATACAGTGTCCAATTTCGCTCTCCTTTCCTTGGATTGTCCGTTGTAATGAATTTAAATGGTTCCTAAGTTTGTTTCAATATCGGTACGAGGCGATTAAAACTATGGTTCCATACCGTGAAACCTATGTTTTTTATTGACACTACTAATGAATTAATCTAGCTAGCAACAACGTAAAAGCTTCCGAATGAAGAGAAGGTACGACAAAAAGTTGCACAAAGCACATCCACTTCCCCTTACTCTTGTATTCGCGGCATGGCCTCGACCTTTGATGATCTGAGCTATGGACATTGAGAACCGGAAGTCAAAAACTAGAAGAATTCGCGAGTGGTTTAAGAGAAAGAACAAGAGAGCCGACGCATATCAATGGAATGAAGTTTCAGGTCAATTACATCCCCCCTCTCTTCCCTATTTTTCAATTTCTTTTTAAATAATGTTTACTGTATTTTGTTGCAGATGACAGTGGGGACGATAGCCTGGATGATGACCTCGTTAGATCGTTGGAGACAGATCCGTGCATCTTTACCAATGAATTGAGGTAATTGATGTTTTTATAAACGTTGTTCTGGCAGAAGATATACCCAAAAAAACCTGCTTCAGCTTCCATCTCACAAATGTGTATGTTGTGCTTGTCAGAATCTTTGTGGGCACATGGAATGTTGCAGGAAGATCTCCTGTTGGAAGCTTAGCCGTAGATGTGAATGAATGGCTAAATCTCAAGGATGCGGCTGATATGTATGTTCTAGGGTAGGTAATACTTTGAAGGTTAATTACTCGTTAAATCTCAAGGATGCATCTGACAACGGGAGCTTCTCTTACTACGTGCAGGTTTCAAGAGATTGTGCCTTTGAAAACCAAAAACGTGATAGGAGTAGAAGACCCAACTGAAGCAACAAACTGGAACTTGCTCATCGGAAAAACTCTGAACGACAAGTATGGATGCCCCTGGTTGACCCCCATGTTGAATCCAATCTCAAGTGAAAACTATCATTTTGTTAGGTTCCCCGGTTTCGGAAGGAGGGCAAGTTTTAGCGGCCATTCTGGATTTACAGGGCCGGAGCTATCAAAGGCACAGCATGAGGGGGAGGCATATGGGGGCAGCAAATATAAGCTAATGGCAAGCAAGAAGATGGTTGGAGTGTTTATAAGCGTATGGATGAAGAAGGAATTTTTCACAAAGTACTGCATTTCAGATGTTAAGGTTTCTTCCGTGGCTTGTGGCATCATGGGATACTTGGGGAATAAAGGTTCAGTTTCAGTTAGTATGTCTATTGAAGGAACCAGCTTTTGCTTCATTGCTGCTCACTTGGCTTCCGGCGAGAAGAGAGGTGATGAAGGCAGGAGGAATCACCAAGTCTCTGAGATTTTCAGACGAACTTCATTCCCCCGTTCTTCTGAAGATGATGACAATCCTCATCCTATCACCATCCTAGGACACGAGTAAGTGGTCCTCAAACTATCTATTTATACAAGTAGAAATAGTAATACTAGCAACATGATTCTTAAATGGTAACCAACAATTTAGACTGTAGGGGAAAACTTTTCTTGGACTCGCTTGCTTTCATGCTGCCAAGCCATTACAGATCTCAGACCACGCAAGATTCAATTTATCAAACAAGATCCCTCCAAGTATAACAATCTCACATAGTGAGATTTCTGAAAAATTCATCCCTAGTATATCCAATTTCTAGCATCTGGTAAAATTCCATGGAATTCTAGCGTTTGGCTATGTTCAATTTCCTAAATCCAAACCAGTATCAAAATCTATAGGATGTGAAAGTTGCCCAAAGTAATTGCTGTAAGAGAACGGCAGGTATGAACCTAAAGGTCGTTTATTTGAATAAAAGTTGATCCGTATATATGCAAGGTTCATCTGAACAAAATAAAATGCCATATTAAGCAGTCGTATATTCTGGTTCGGAGATCTCAACTATCGGCTGTACCAAGATAACATTTTGGCCAAGGAATTCATAAAGAAGCAAGATTGGAAAGCATTGCAGGAATTTGATCAGCTCCGAAAGGAACTGGAAGATGGAGGAGTGTTCGAAGGTTGGAGAGAAGGGAACATAGAATTCGCACCAACATACAAATACTCCTCGGCAAATTGCAATCGGTACACAGCTGGCCTGCCAGGCAGATCAGGAGAGAAGCAAAGAACTCCAGCATGGTACGTCAGTGAACCACAATTGTGTTGAATTGTTATTTACCGTGAGTAGCCATCACAAGGCTAATATGAGTCCTCTGGCCTAGAGGGAACTAACCTTGCACTGTACATCATACAAATTACCCTCAGCTAAAATAACGCCTAAATCTGACGACAGGTGTGACAGAATACTGTGGTATGGAAAAGGAGTGAGGCAACTTTCCTATTTTCGAAGTGAAAGCAAGTTCTCTGACCACCGGCCAGTTTCTGCACTCTTTTCTATACCAATAGAAGTCATGAAGGTCACCAATCCAGGAAAGGTTTTTCCTACAGGCACCTTTCTGCCCATGCCTTCCGGGAAACTGGTAAGTTCTGGCTTTGTTGTTTAAGGCAAAATTCTGACGTAATTTATATGTGAAAATGAAACAAGTTCGTTGCCATAGGTCATCAACTCATATCAATGATACTAATGCCAATATAATTTTCATTTCAGGAGCCAATCGATAGCAAAGGAGGGGCCAGATCTACCTTGCTATCACTGATTTCCAAGGAATCAGTAAAGGGTATAGGATCATTGCCATAAAACATGCAAATACAATAGCAAAAACAGAGGAAGTGCAATTTTAGGCAATGCTGCTGGCCTTTTGGCTTGCTGTGTTGCCACAGCTGGCTTTCTAGAGAAGCATCATTTTGAGTAATTTTGACTTTTGTTCTTTAGAAAAGAATTTTTTCACTTTGTAGGGCTTCAAAGTGCAATTTTAAGTTAGATTGATGGAAAGTGAAAGTTGATTAATAACTATATGATTTGTTTCCTTCAATAGAGTGTAATAATGGATAACCAGAAACAGAGAAAGGGTAATAGTTTGGCCATTTTGACTGACAAATTGAAATATAGCAGGTTACACACTGAAAAGGACCAGCATGAAATTTTAAAAGCAAAAAACAGTCGAGAACACTTTTCCACTTGGTAGGCCATCAGGCGTCTTCAATAGAACATAGAGCAATAGCTTCCTAGTATGATTGTGTCCATTATTTCATATTCATTGGATGCAGCAATAACAAGTAGAGTACTTACTATCAATTTGCCTCATTTGCCTGAACAACGCCACCCAGGACCTCAACATTATCTGCACGACAAAGGGGACATACGCATCTCTTTTGCAACTGCTCACCAAGGGAAGCATAATTCTGTTCCAACTCAGAAGCCTGCTTGTTTCTAGTCAAAGATACTTAAAATTTTGTACATATGCATCATATGTTTTACTATAACTGTGCCTGCAAAGCGTTGCAATCCATTTTTACTTTGTATACAAAAAGTTTTAGCTGTTCTTTTTTCCCTTCTTTT
>Ga0325410_1009309_pt1 | contig 10501 bp, 6 predicted proteins | sample PopdelMetagenome_16_FD_206182 | JGI IMG/M metagenome (GOLD analysis project Ga0325410, IMG submission 206182) | Populus deltoides microbial communities from Bellville, Georgia, United States - Xylem-PdIQD-R3 | ecosystem: Host-associated > Plants > Phyllosphere > Stem > Wood/Secondary xylem...
TTAGATAATCATCTCTCTTGTTTAAATTTCTCACCTTTTTCAAGATATGAATGAATTGAATTCTAATTTGAAAATTGAAATCTCAATATTGCAAAGTACTCTCAATTTTAAGTTATAAATAATGGATATATATATATATAGTTCAAATATATATATATATATATATATATATTCTGATTATAAAAATTTATGTACATCATCTTATTCATATCAAGAATTAATCTATATATGTTGACGATTGGATTTTTGTTTCGAGAAAATCAAACCATTTGAGTACTAAAATTCTTCATCTCTACCAATCAACTATGAAAGCACGAGGGGCAAGAGGAGATAGGCAGACACTAGTGAGTAGACACTACTAGAAAGACAAGGAATTTGATTTGACCATGAAATAGAAATTGAATTCGCACAATGAAATAAATTAAGTTTGAGAAATTGACAACACTCGTGCAATACAAAGGTCATATCCTAGCTAGCCAGCTACAACAAGTCATGTCTCCTCTCTACAATTACATTAGTTAATTATGCAGGAATGCTGCTAAATGCCTTCCTGAACTTCTTCATGGCTGCCCTTCTAAAGAAGGATCATGAAGAGTTTCTAGGTCGGGGCTGGGGGGACGCTAGCTAGCTAGCAGAATGTTTGCTGGATTTGTTGAGCAAGATCCTCGGCACTAAGCTGGCATTCAATTCCAATCTGTTAAGAAAAGCAGTAACTTGCAATCATTAGCTTCAATAAATTACTGCTACTCTAAATATAAGTTTAATTTAGCACAAGGAGACATAAACAAAATTCTTAGTCGATTCAAACTCAATGAAGACAAATGAGTACGTAGCTGCAAAGATACCATAGTTTTCAGCTGAATTAATGTTGTGGGTTTCGAGAGACATGCAATAATTAACTTCAAAGTCAGTACAAGTGTATGGTACAATAAGGTTCTTTCTCACAAATAGACATGAAATTACTACTATACAACTATGGCAATTATATATTTACTATTTTTACGACAATAAATCCCACATTTAATTAGTGAATTGTCATGTCCTTTTCAATTCAATCCTACCATTTCGAGGCGTAGCTAATTCGTAATACTGTTTAATTATTTTTTCTTCCAAGAAAATTGAACTATTAAAAAGAAGAAAATAAAATTAGCTTTCCATTCATGGACATGAGATAATAATTTCTTCGAAAAAAAAAACATAAATAATCACTTCACAGGTGACATTCTATGTACTTCTGCTCACAAATATTTTCTCTCTTCTTCCGCTAACAAAGACAGATAGAGGGGGAGGGAGAACGAAACTTGATGATTGGAATTGGTATGTCTGTCTTCGTACATCTAATTTAAGAGGCCTACTTGGTGCATAAATTCCTTTTTTTTCTCTCCATTATTAATTTGAACTTATATATCAAATGATAATTAAAATGGTGCAAGAAATTAAGTTTGGAGGAGGTGACATCTTTTACCTTGATTGTGAAGGAATTAAGCATAGTTTCATGATCTACTGTGCTAATGCTCACATGTAGAATCTCGAGGGCAAGGTCTTCAAGGGCAGAGACTATTTTCACAGCTTGACCAGGAATCCGAGGAGATACAGTCTTCAATAGAACATTTGGACCAGAGCACTTAACCTCAACATCAGCAATTGCTGACTTAGAATTCGCGATGAGTTCGTTAATGTTGTCATTAATGGAGGAGGAAGAAGAAGAAGTTGGAGATGGTTCGAGTGAGTTGGCCATGGTAGGAGAAATGTAACCTTGTTGCAATCTTGGCTTGTAAGGGCTACATGGTTGTGGCGTTCTTGGGCTATTGGGCAAATTAAGTCTAGGACTTGGTGGTGGTTTTCTAGGGCTAAGTGGAGGTCTTGGACTTGAAACGATCCTAGGGCTAAGAACTTCACTATAAACTTTCCTTTGCTTCTTGGCTTCAAGAGATTGTAGAACTTGTTGCAACTCATTGATGTAATCAACAACTCCTCCAATTATTGATGCTTGGTCTCCCTAAACATAGTAGAACAAGAAGATAGAAATTAAGACAGGAAAAAAAAAACACTAGGAGTAAAGGAAGATGAAGCAGAACATCAAAAGAGAAGAACAATACTAAGAGTGAAAAACTTACTCTTTTGACATAGAAGCAAGGCATGAGGGACCTTAACACGGACAAGTGCTCATTCATTTGCTTTCGCCGGTTCCGTTCCACTGTAATATGAGATATACGTTGCTGCCCATCTGGGTTCACTTCCTGATCTGAAGAAGCTATGGCTGCTGCTGAAGCTGCAATCTTTTGTCTCTTACTTTTTGGTGAAGTTTCAAGCTCATTATTGGTCTCTTCAAAATCTTGCAAAGCACTAGAAGATGAAGACTTTTGTGAGACTAACCGCCTCGTTTCTTCGCTTTCTTTTGAGCTAGCAACAACTTCATCTAATGGAATCACTGGCGGAAAATCTGTTACACTGTCTAAGCTCTCAAAAATAGCAAACAGATCATCTCCATCAAAGGTAGTATCGCCAAATTCAGGTTGTACTTCTTCGAGAAAATCAGACAAACTCTCACTCATTTTGAACGAACGTTCGGCTTTGCCTTTCTTGAAAAGAGTTTTCGTTTTCTTGGATTTTCCAGGAAAGTGATGGGAAAAAAAATGAAGGGCTAAAGGAGAAAGAAGAGAGTCATGAAGTGGAATAATAAGAGGGCGCCGATGATAGCAGCCATGAAAATTGTGAGTAGTATAGTATTTGTATTTTATAAGATCGGCGAGATCAAGAAAAGGATGCCAAAAGGAGTAAATATAAGAGGTGATGTGAAAGGCACTAAACTATCACCATCATTGCTATCTTTTTAAGTTTCTTACATGAAAGTTACGTTGATCTTTGCCGTTTGTTTCTGGGGATCGATCTAACGGGGATTCAAGGAGCTGCAGGGCAGAATCTGAGCACAGAATCCCAAGAAAACGCATGCAAAGCCTAAGGACTGAAAACTCAGAAACGAAGACGAGGTGCCCTATAGAGAGAGAGGGGGGGGGGGGGATAGAGAGAGAGCGAGCGAGAGCGATGGGGAGAGAGGGGTTAAATAAGATGAGGATGTCAATGAAAAGCTGTTGAGATTGTATTAAAAGTTTTTTTTTTTTTTAATCAAGGCTTCGTGGTCATTCTTGAAGCTGATTATATATTATGTCATGAGATTTGAAAAATGTTCTCCATTGCATCCAAGGAGAATGACAAGCATGATGTCACCTCGAAAGGAAATTAATAGTGTACTTGGTACGTAGATGGGGTTAAAGTGTGTGTTTAGTTAATGATTTTGGAAATAGTAGAAAAAAACTAGATATTGCAATATAAATATTAGATTGTTTTTATTCGAAGAAATTTATAAATTCAATTGTTGTTTGTTAGAGTGGTGTGTGTGTGTGTGTGTGTGTAGAATAGGCTTGAATTCAAGATTTATTTATTTTTTTGAGAGGAGAGAGTCACTACTATAATTGAGCAATTAATTAGTTTAATTAGATAATTGTGATCATGTATCAAGTATTTTCTTAATATTATTACACTCGGACCAGTTTGATGAGTTAACCTTATAACCTGCCGATATGACCGCTGTTCAAGTGGGGTTTTAAATTAATTTTGGTATAATTTAATCCGATGTAACCTGATCGACCTAATATATCTACATGCAAGTTTATTGAAATTAAAAATTTAAATTTATAAATTCAGTGAATTATACTACTAATAAAAAAAAACATGTCGTTACAAAACAAGTTTCAATCAAAAAAATTAATCATTTTTATGCACCTAAATGAATAAAATATAAGAATAATAAATTTGAGAAAATTATACAAAAACCTTCAATAATTTTTTTTAAATAGATATTTCATTTTCTTTCAATATTAATAAACAAATTATTTAAACAATTCTACTTGTTAGGCTAATACATAATTATTTATAAGCAATCACTGATATCGATCATCATAAAAAAGCCCTAATATTTATAAAAAAAATAATGACATAATTATACAATTTTTTAAATATTATTTTAATAAATTTATTCAAAGAGATCTTTTTGTCAAAAAATAAAAAAAAATGCAAATGGATATCTAAGAAAAAAGCAAGCCACACATGTGCCTAGGAGGTTAGACCTACACGCTTGGTTGGTTTTTTAACGGGCAGACGACGTGTCGTGCATGTAAATTTATTTTTTTAAATAATAGTAAATGATGTGACGGCTGCATGCATGAGCAAATGACATATTATCCTTGTAGTTCACTACGATGTATCAAGAAAACCGAAATAAATTATCATGCTTTAAATCATGTGAACATTTATAAACATGATATTTCATATCATTTAAAAAACAATAAACAATCATATACAACATAAAATAGGGAAATTCTTGTTTATATATCCTTGGACAGAGTATACTCTATATAGAGACTCTTCCAACCAACACAGAAACGCAATTTGCACACTATAAAGTTCCTTCCTAATCAATGCATAACACACACACACATATATTTTGCATGTATATCAGTCATATAAATCAGTCATATAAGGGATTTTTCATTAAAACAAAAGGATTTTATCCACTTTAATTAAGTTTTGATAGAGTTTCCCATGCAAGGAGTTCTAGCCAGAATTTTATCCCGCGTTAGTACCTACATACACAATGATAAAAACCCAAATTGCATTTAGTTCATACAACCAATCCTCATGCTTGCCACTTGAAGAACTTCTTCAGTCACAATTAATCATCATATTCATGTAAAACAAAATTCATAAAATTACATGAAACTTTATATATATATATATATATATATGCCATCGATTCTTGAGAGACGTTGGTTGGTTTAAATTGAAGATATATGGACTACCATTTTTTAATCTGGTATACTTGTCAGGTTCCCGAACTTGGCTTGTCGATTACTAGTTAAGATGGAACCATCCCGGTCATGGAGTAACTCTAAAACTAAATTTCATGACATCAAAAGGAGTACCCTCTACACAGTACATGAATTTATTTCTCACACATTGTTTTAATATTTATTGTAACACTATTCTTAATATATAATAATAATAATAATAATAATAATAATAACAACACACTGCCAGAAAATCAATAAATACAAATAGAAATACCAACAGAATATTTTCATTGGTAAATTACCGACGGATTTTACCGATGAAAATATTCTCTAGTTAAATACCGAGGGAATTACAGTGGGAAAAAAATAATTAAAAAAATGATGACGTGCTATTTTTATTACGGAATTTATTCCGTCGGTAAAATTATCGGTAAATTAGTTGGTAAACTGTAAACACTACATCATGTCAGTTACAAAGCGAATCACCAACGGAAAATTCCATTGGTATTTTCTAGAGCGCTCTGAAACTGTTTTCTTCTCAATTGCATTGTTAATTACTGTTCTTTGCAGACAAAATCACCGACGGATTGAAAAGTCATCAGTTTTATTTGGCGGTTTTCTAAAAAATTTCAATTAAATTAAAATTTTAAATTAAATATTATAGACGGAATCACTGACGGATTAAAAAGTTGTCAGTGATATTTGACGGTTTCTAAAAAATTTTAATTAAATTAAAAATTTTAATTAAATATTAATCATTAATTATCCGTCGGTAAAACGCCCCAATATAAAGCTTAGAATCTATAATTTCACAATAGACGGGGCTCCTTTCTTCTTCTTTTTCTTCTTCTCCATATGTAAAAAACATCAATATCCATTTCTTTCTCTTCTCTTCTCTCCTCAACTCCTTTTCTTCTTCTCTGTGCTCAGGTATTTATTCTTCTCTTTTCTTCTTTTTTCTTAATTTTTTTAATTAATATACTTTACGAATTTATTTATTTTTGTCTTCTTAGCTTCACTTGCAACCACATTAAGGTAAGATTTTTCTTTTTTCGTGTTTTTTTTCACTATATTTGTTTTTTATTTTATTTTTAATTGTTTTTGTTCTTAATAAATGTATGAATATTGTTGTAGGATTTTTTTTCATATGATTTCTTCTTCTTTTTTTTCCAAGCGTTTGGAGTATTTTAGAGTGTTGATTTATATTAATTTAATTATTTTATAGTTTTGTAAAATGGATATTTTTAAATATTTTTAAATAATTACCGACGGAATTACATACGGTATTTTTCCGAGGGAAATACCGATGGAATGAAGAGGATAATTTTTTTTTTTGCTCGTCTTTTCCGTCAGTAAATCCATCAGTAATAATATTTTTTTATTACCAGTGAAAAAAAATTACCGATGAAAGATTCACTGACGGAGCATTTTCGTCGGTGATTTCACTGGTAAATTAATTATCAATGGAATGATAGTACAAATATCGACAAAAAATTCCATCGGTAAATCTAAAGATTGTGATAGTGATAACAATAACAATAACAATAACAATAACAATAATAATAATAATAAATATTAATAAAAGGTTGAATGCCTGTTTTCTTTGAATGTGAAATATGAAATGCCTTGCACCTTGAGACTTAAGATTCAAGCATGCTCATCAAAGATGTTTGGAGTTCGGGTAATTTGTTTCTATTATAAAAACATTTATTGTAATCCTGATATACGTAGAAAAAGAATTAGGATAAGTTACATATATTTATGGACCATGTAATAACTTGGTCTTCAAGATTCTTAAAGATTGCAATATCACCATTCTTATTTTAAATCATTTCAAAAATTGTTGTCCAATCTATCCTCGTAAAAAAATAAAAATGGATTAAAACACACTGACGTGTTAATTAATACTTAGGATAAAGCGGGATATGAAGGCAAAAGAGAGCGTATTTTGACAAATTTAGGGACGATATTACTTGTTAGTGTTTAAAACAGAACAGAATTTGTAGTGTATGCGTAGGATCTATGTGCTTTGATTATGGCAATGTATGTAGATTCACTGATCAAGCAAGTTTACTAGGATACTTCTCTGGATTTACAGCTTCTTTTGCTGAATGCTTTAATGGCATTGCAATTGCTAATGTGTATACATCTGTGCATGGAGACATGCTTAGACATTGTAATGGATACCTTCTTCTTCTTCTTTTCTTCTTTTTTTTCTGGTCTTGAAAGGCTCAAATCCCATATCTTTCGAGGAAGAAGAAACGAGGATATGCATGTCAGGAGAATTACATGCGTCTTATAGGTTGCATGCCCCAATTAAGTTTCATTAATTTCTTCACTTTGTCTTATTTTATTTGCACAGAGACGATTCATAATTTGTGCAGTTACATGTTATCTTGAAAGGACAAACGGCTAAGACGAATTTCCTTAAAATGCAGGGGTCAGAGAAGGCAGTGAAAGCTCTTTTAAAAGAGGGGATCGGAATAACTTCTTCTCTGAGGAACCATGAATGCCGTGGCTTTATTAGAAAATCAAAGCCGTGTGTGTGTGTGTGTGTGTGTGTGTGTGGGTGCTGCGAAGCCAGGGATGTGAAAAATGTTTCACAGAAATATAATATCCTAGGTCCAAAAAAAGAGTGCCTCACAAACCCTATATATTCTCTTTTATTTTACACACAGTTGAGGGAATTTCCAGAAAATCTCTCATTCACTGTAGCACAGAAAGCAATCTATAGCTGTACTTAATTTCGTATGTATTATGAAGTTGCAAGGTTCATACTTTAGACTGCAAGCAAACACCATGCATGCACTTTCTTGGATTAAATTTATTTTTTTTATAAAAAAAAAAAAGTCAAATTGTCATGTTAATTAATGATGAACTAGTTGATTATAACTCAATTAGTTGTTACTATAGTTTATCACAACCAATTAATAATTAATCATTATAGTATCAAAAATAGTTAAATATATAAATATTCCTTGATTATCATTAAGCATATATGCATCCCTAGTTCAGAAGTTTTTTGTACTAAAATGCTTTTTCTTCTCATCAAATTTTCACATCTTATGTACTTCTCTTTTCTTTTTATCTATTTCTCAAAAAACAAAAACAGAGTAATTTGGAAAAATGCGTGAAATTGACTAGAGGACTATGTTATAAACATATTTAAGAAAATAGGAATATTTGAATATAATATAGTTTTGAAAAATATGAGGATGACTTAATTAGTTGTCACAATATAGGGACTGAGATATAATTAACTGAAGAATGAATTTCCTGTTTTCCCTAATATTTCGAGTGGAGGTGATTTTAAATCTTGACATTCCAACTTTCAAAGACTCTGTATAAAAAAGATAAATAAACATAAAAACTTCCAAAGCCGTAGTGTTGATAAGGACTAGACTACTGATTCATTGTTTAGAAAACAGCTAAATAATTTCTTGCGCTAGATAAATAAAAATTTGATGTAAAAAAATATATATAGATATTACTAATATGTTTTTTAGCAGAAAAAAAAATTAAGTAGAGATTGACCTGATATGACCTAACTAAATTGATAAGTTCAAAGACAACCAAACAATTGATAAAAAATATAATTTGATTAAAAAAATCTAGACAATATGTTTTTTAAAATATTGAAACAACAATATTTTAAATTGACTCGGATCAACTTGGGTTAACCTGTCAAATCCGCTACTAAAGTCATAAGAATGAGATCCTAATAACCATATAAATATATATATATATATATATATATATTAAACACAATTATCAATCAATCCAATATTAAATGATGAAATTAAAAATAAAATTCAATTAAAAAAAGGAGTTGAGTCAACCCGAGTTAATCTACCAAACCTAAGTTATGAGAGCAAGGATAATCCCATAGAAAGCAAATAGAAATAAATTATGAATCTCAATTATCAACCAATTCAAAGTTGAAGGATGATATAAAAAAATCAATTAAGAAAATGACACAAAAAATCACTCAAGTCTACTGACTAAAACCATGGTCCAAGTCATGAGACTAGGATAAGCTCATAGAATAAAAATCTAAATAAATTATAAAATCAAATTCTCAATTAACCCAATATTAAAGGACAAAATAAAATAAATAGATAAAAAAAAACTATATGTCAACCGGCCTAATCTGCTACTTAAGTCATAAGACCGTTAGAACCTCATAGAAAGCAAGTAAAAAAATACTATGAAGCCCAATTTCTAATTAACTCAAAGTTAAAGGATTAAACTAAAAAAAAAAAACTTGAGTCAACATGTGTTAATTTGCTAAAACCATGTCAAAAGACTAGAATAACTCCATAGAAAGCAAATCGAAAAAAATTATAAATTCTAATTTCTAATTAATTTGATTTTGAAGGATGAAATAGAATATATATATTCAATTAAAAAAAGAAAATAAAATTGAGTCAACATGACTAACTTGTAAAACTCGTAACTCGGGTCATAAGACCGTGATAATCCTATAGAAAATAAATCAAAAAATAATTATGAAGTTCAATTCTTAATTAATCAAAAAAATTAATTTAAAAAATGACAAAAAAAAATTCTCGAGTCAACACAACTAACCTATAAAAGTCACAATCTACATCATGAGATAGAGATAAAATTATATTAAAAAAAACAAAACAAATTAATTATAAAGTTTCATACCCAGTAAACCCTATTTTGGATGATAATAAAAAAAAAAGGCTTGAAATTAAATTTAAAAAAAAAAACAGTCTTGTTAGCCAATATAAAAAAAACTAGGAATTTCACTTTTCATTTGCTACAGTGAAATGTAAATGTCTTTTAATAAATGTTAATAATAATAATAATAATAATAATTCTATTTATGTTGCAAGTAGTTGGAATTTTTAGAGTAGTGATTGGGGGAAATTATTTTTAGTAAAATTATCATTGCTCAGGAAAGAGACAGAAAAATTGTAAATAGCTTGACTGCCATATGATATGGAGGCAAAAATTACAAAATTCAAACGATTGTTTCAATGAATTGTACCAAAAAAAAAACATGTTTGGTTGGCTCTAGCTTTAATATTAACAACAACATTTTCTAAACACGACAAAGTGAACATAAGGATGAACTTGTTAAATGAAATAAGAACAAGAAATAAATGAGAGGAGAAGATGCTGATGAAGACGAGTGCTGAACAAAAGTCAGCAACTTGTCTGCTGAAAAATATTTGATATATTACAAAGATGGAGACTTAGCTTTCAATGCGCAGACACGGCATCTCCGTGCCTACTATGATATTGATATGATTTTCTTCATCACTGTCCAAAATATATTATATAGTTTTTTTATCATTTTTAATTTTTTTGTTGATGATTTCATTAATGACACGCAATCCATTACTAACATGTATTTTGTCATTGATTTGTTAATAATATTTATCAATGAATTGATCAACTAAAAAAAATCTCCAAATATTTCTTTTAAGTGAATATATATTATGTCAATATTTTTATTATTAAGTAATTTCACCGACTAAATTACCACTAGACATGATATTTTTTACAAGAAACTTGCTGATTACAGGTTTCCATCAAGAAATCTATACATGATTTATACATAGATAAAAATACATAGCTTAATAGTTGACACAGAGTATTTCATCGGTAAAAATCAATTT
>Ga0325410_1009312_pt1 | contig 10499 bp, 3 predicted proteins | sample PopdelMetagenome_16_FD_206182 | JGI IMG/M metagenome (GOLD analysis project Ga0325410, IMG submission 206182) | Populus deltoides microbial communities from Bellville, Georgia, United States - Xylem-PdIQD-R3 | ecosystem: Host-associated > Plants > Phyllosphere > Stem > Wood/Secondary xylem...
ATATATATATATATATATATATAGTCAGAAAATTAATGAAATGAGAAGATCATGGAGAAAAGTCTTGTTGACAGAATATATTATTTAACATTATGATATCATATCATGTGATATGGGGAGTGGGGTTATTATTTATTGAATATTATTTGCTATATATTATTTACCACTAATTTGTACACTTTTTAGTGCACCCATTTAATTTGATGCATGCATATAATTTGAGAAGGGGCAGTTGGTGCAGTGGGAGTGGAAGAATTGGCCACTTGGGGGTGGAGGTCCGTCCCAAGGAAAAATCGATTGTTGGATAATACTCTTTCTCCTAAGCTCAGCGCTAGCTCTTCTGGTTGGAAGTCTGACCTTGGTGAGCAACAAACAAGAAGAAGAAGAAGAAGAAACAAAAGTACACAGCTTGATCGACATATCCTCCCATGTATGTAGTTTCAACCTGTAAAAAGCGGCTGCCGACTCGTGTGTCCGTAAATTCAAAACTGGCCCCACTCAAATCAGACGGTTGAGCTTGGATAAGGGGAGTCTTGTATTTAATCTAGAAAACGTGATCGGACGAGAATTAATATCTGGGTGTTGCTGCCCTCATTCAACTCCGTCGATGTATACTACTGTCATAAAATGCGGGCACGTTTCCTTCCACCTATTTCCTTTTTCTTTTTTATTATTAAAATAAAATAAATAAAGGCGTGCGCTGTTTTTGTTACCGCCTTGTAATATCGCATGATATCATATATATTTTCATTGCAGGATATCTTTCTTCTTCTAGTGTTTCCCTGAAGCGCATACACCTTACAACATACACATGAATACAAAAATATCACTGCGCATTCCTCGATCTTAATCCTTGATATCTTCGATCGGTGTGCTGGTTTCTTTCTACCTGAACCTGTCGAGGTTTGTGTCTCAGGCAGATGAATCAATATCTCTTTTTTCATGTCTGTAATTTGCAGTCTGGGTTGGCGATGAGTCCTTGATTGCTTTTCGTTCTTTTGGCAGCTGTTTATTACCTATAATCAACAGGAACAGAGGCTGTAGAAGATTGGATTTTCATCGAAACTAATAGTAATAACAAAGTCATGGTATTTTCACTCTAGCACCTCTCTGTTTCCACTGCTCTGTTTCATCTTTTTATTCTTTTATTTTGTGTCTGGGGTTTACTCATTTGAGGCAGTGATAATTGATTGCAGGTGAGTTCATTTGGGCAAATGGGGAACCACGACATGGGTCCACCATGGTTGATACCCATGCTTAGAGCAAGCTATTTCATTCCCTGTGGAGTTCATGGTGAATCCAATAAAAGCGAATGCAATATGTTCTGCTTAGATTGTATGGGAAATGCTTTCTGTTCGTATTGTCTCATTTATCACAAAGACCACCGTGTTGTTCAGGTTTGTCGAAATTGTCTTCGAATTAAAACACTATTAATTTTACATATACCTACTGCCAGTACTGGTACAGTGTTTTCTTCAATCTTATAGCATTAATATGCATTGCTTGATTGATTGAAAAACCGAATGTTCGTGCAGATAAGGCGATCTTCATACCATAACGTGGTGAGGGTAAATGAGATACAGAAGTACATAGACATATCATGCGTGCAGACTTACATCATCAATAGCGCCAAGATTGTGTTCCTCAACGAGCGCCCTCAGCCAAGGCCGGGAAAGGGAGTCACCAACACTTGTGAAATTTGTTGTCGAAGTCTCCTTGATTCTTTCAGATTCTGTTCACTTGGATGCAAGGTAGGTTAATTCTGATGACTTTCCTTCTCGATTATTAATCGGCGCTCTGCTCTGCTCTGATTACTTAATACAATATCCATTGTTTGTTCGAGTAAAGTGCTCTTTGCGTTTTGTTAGCTGGGAGGGATGAAGCGGGGTGACCCAGACCTTACATTTGCGGTAAAATTGAAGCACAATAGGGATCCCTTCTTTGGTGGGTCAGAATCAGATGAGTCCTCGACCCCTAAGAAGATTCGCAGGACACATGCTTTCAATCGTTTGATGGAGGGACTCTCAATCTATTCCTCTAATAATGATGGCGCGGAGAGCTCCGGTGATGATGCAGCTACCAACATTTCTCCGGCTACTCCTCCCATTTTCAATCATCGAAATGCAAGGAGAAGAAAGGGTATACCTCATCGTGCCCCATTTTAAGATTTCATGAACCAAAAAACAAAAAAAAAAAACAGATTTCCAGTATGCTTAATTAGCATTTAGTGGTATTAAAAAAAGGAAAAAAAATGGCACATAAAATGATGGCGAGGAAGGAGGAAGTGGAATGTGGGGAATTAGGAACTGATACATTCTCAAGTTTCTTGTGTAGATACCTCTCCACTTGTATAGAATCGGATACTAGATAGTGTGTTTTTAATAGCTTTGGAGCAAGGAAATGGTCCCTTCATATACATTTAGCAATTACTGTTGGGATTTAATTTCTAAGTCAAGAAAACTTTGGATATATGAAATACCATATCCATGCATGTACAGATCATGTCTATAAATATATAATATGGGGTTTTAGATTGTTGGAAGGGTAGCAATAATAGAGTACAGTGGCATTATGATGGCATTTGTACAGAACAGAACATTGTGTTTTGTTCTTGTAGATATTGATATTTAAAGTTATACCTTGTGTTCTGGCATCTTTGTGATCTTCTATTTTATATTCTATTTGCATTCTGAGATACCTTTCTTCTATGTATATATATAGGGAGGGTGGGGGTTTTTTCTCATGGGAAAATGAGTTGCAGCTTCTTATTTTGGACATGAATGGATCAATTGTGAATTCGTAGCTAGAAATATGAAACTTATGCTGCATATATGTGTGTAGGCGGCCCATAGATTTTGTAATGGATATGATGGAGAATCTTCGTAGGGAAGTACATTTGTGCTGATCAAGTTTTAGATATAGATTCTTAGAATATTGTAGACTACAAAAGTTTTTTTTTTTTTTTTGAGAAAACAACAACAATATACCATTCCTGAAGATAAAAGATGGTCACTGGTTCTTGATTGATTTAATTTATGCTTTAGTTTCTTCCTATATCTCCCCCCCCCCTCTCCCCAATAAAATAAAATAAAATATAGTAGGGTATGAGTATAAACTCCCTCGTTAACAATCAACTTTCTGATGTGTTTTGTTCTTGTTAATTAGCTTTGCCTTCACGTAATTAATTAAAATTGCATTTGATGTGAAGGTGGGTTCTGTTTTATCATTTATGGCTAGCGCAAACACCTCGGACTTATAGAGGTGCATGCATCAATCGCAGTTTTTCAGTGAATACAATTATGTGTGGCGTGATACTGCATCTCTCTCTCTCTCTCTCTCTCTCTTTTATATATATGTATATTTTCCCGGCACAGTGACTCTTAATCTTTAACCTTAAAAATAGGATTGATGGTATTCCCAAATGGGATATTGTGAGTAGCGATGGAGACGAGTTGTAAGTTTTTGAGGCTAGGAAATCTACGAGGGTCTCAAGGGAATTGGATGAAGATAATTGCAAGTTGCCAGTGCTGTAGTTAAGATAAATATCAAGAGCAGATGAATTAGTTCAAGATGGGATGGAGTTCAAATCAGAGAAAAGCTTGGGAGACACGAAATCCCCACAAGGACAAGGACGTCCCTCTCCAGATGCTCCTAAAATCCTAATCTCTCACTATCATCTCTCACTGTTGCCCTCTATTAAATAAAAACAAGTAGATGAGAGCCGTGAGGAATCTGAAAGGCTGCGTGATCAGAGCACTCTCCTTCACCCCCTTCCACCCATTCCTTTTGTGCTTTATTTTCCCCTTCTTATCCCTTCTTCGCTGATATTCTTAGCTTAATATAATAACATATAGTGCCTAGCACAGTAGCAATTGCATCCCTTTTCTCAATGAAAGTTGAAAAATTGATCGTTCAATGAATTTTTGGTCGTATAGAAGTTTGGGATGATCGGGCTATTAATGGGTGACGTTTCCCAAGTTCAAAGATCGCAAGAAAATCATCCCAAACTTTGTAGCAAAGGCCAATGTGAGGCTGCTTTGTCTGTTTGCGAGGTGCATATATACACTCTTAAGTCGTTAGTTGTGCCACGTTTTATTCACTACATGTCTGCCCCATCCTTTGGGTCACATATGGGTCCTTTTTTATGCTAGAAGGATCAAATAATGTCATCACTTCGATCAGTCTTGAGACTTATTTGTCCACCCGAAAAGAGAGCACGATGTTTCGCAACTTGGCATTTTACTAATGGGTGTCACTGTGTAGTGTGGATAAATGATAATATTGGCTTTATTCCTCTCTCTCTCTCTCTCTCTCTCTCTCTCCCCCACTCCCTCCTTGCTGCATGCCTTCAATTGTTTTTTAATCTCTCTCTCTTTTTTTTGGATTTTATAATTTATATGCGGCATAAACTAATGGTTCTCGTGAGACTGTGTTGATAAGGCTCGCTCTTAGGTTGGGTTGTGGTGTAGGCTGTGGCTTTGGCATCAGACATGCCGTCATTAATTTCTCATTTTCTATAGAGCACTCTCAGTGAATTTACAACCAACCCCACCCCCTCTCCCTTCCCCTTTCCTCTCCATGTTATATGTTGCTTTCGGTGTTAATAGTTTATAAATAGCGGTGTCGTCGTACACCTCATGTCTCTCTGGTAAACTCTAGCTCCTGCCTATCTGCAACCTAACCCTAACTTATTTATCTACTTTTGAGTGCTATGTTGTTGTCATGCGGGAGGAATGACATCGTTCCATTGACAATTATCAAATTTCTTGCATTTATTTCAAATTAAGATGAAATTCAACACAACATTAGTTAGCGAAGACAACGAATTTGCATTGCATTTAATTGGTTTCGTATAATTAGAGACAGAAATGTAAGAAAATTTATGTTAAGTTGCGTGATTAGCATGGATTTTTTAAGATTTCAATATATATATTTTAATATTTTACGATATTATTTTCAATCATGTTTTAAGTTAAATACCTCCTCCATGAAATGAACGATATTTTACAGTGTTATTTTTTATATTTTCTCAGATATATAAATAACGACCTGCTTTGAAATATCAGCCGTCCATGTGCAGGATTTCAACTAGGGTATATATTCAGAAAAATCTCTATGAATAGTCACTCTCATTTGGACACATCAATGAATTTAATTCGGATTAGCTAAAAAACAAAAGAAGTAATCATCGTTTTTGTGTGTGGAGGAAATAAGATAAAGAAACAATCAGCTCCATTTTACGCAAACATTTCTTTTATCAAGATTTTCATGATCCATATAAATAGATGTAGAAATTAAAAAAAAACAACAACAACTACAACAAGAAAAAGGCGGCTTGGCTGAAAATTAGATAGGATTTAGTAAATTTCTTTTGAAAACATATTATATTCATTATATTTATGTTTATTTAAAATATGTTGACATGATATAATTTCAATTTGAAGAACAATTAATCATTATTAAAAAATTGACAAATACAAACACACACTAATTAAATATTTTCATCGGTAAATTGCAACAAATTTCTCTGACTAAATATGCTCTCGCACTATCCATCGGTAAACACCGATAGAAATATTCCATCGGTATATATATACCGAAGGAGTTATAACGGGAAAAGAAGAAATGATAAAAAAAACCAAGAAGTATAATGACATGTTATTTTTACAGATAAAATTACCGACAGATTTAAATTTATCGATTAAATTCGTTGACAAATTCTTGTATAATATTTAATTTATGATCTAACGAGCGACCATCCTCTCTCTCTCCCTTGTTTATTCTTCTTCCTCTATTTTTCTTCGTAACAAACAATACAAACACCCCTAATTTTATACAAATCAACCTTAGTTTGTTAGCATCAGTCACCTCAACACTTAGTTTGTTAGCATTTTGTTCTGATCCAAACTTTATTGAGGATTCCCCACTTCAGGTAAGCAAAACTACCAAGTTTTTATTTGAACTCAATTTTAAAATGTTAATTTTTATTGTATATTTTTGTAGTATATGTATTTTGTTAAAGTGTTTACTTGTTTAATAGCTTTTTTCCATAGAAATTTGTTGTTTGAATGTATGATTTGTACATGTTAGGGTTTGTTTGAGATTCATAAAATTGTATTTGTTTGTAAATTGATAAAAATTTAATTTTAATTTGTGATGTAGGTGTTTTGTGATGAAATAAATAATGGCTTATTTAATGAGTCCATTTTATATTTGTCGATTTAATTGTTGAGTTGAAATTTTTAAACTCAATTGAGTCAAGAGTTTGACTGGTTAACTCAGATTTGTTAGGAATCATTCTTAATAATTTATCTTGACTGCACATATGATTCTCAATCTATTTAGTTAAATGCATCCATTAACTTTTTAATTTACTGATTGGATTTTTTTCTCCAAAAAATGTGTTAGGAAACCAACGTATTAGTTTTTTTTGTTGTAAAACAAACTTATTCAACAAGCAACTAAGCACATGTTAGATAGATAGTGCAAGACTATTAATTATTGAGGTAACAGGAAATTAATGCAAGATTAATATGTTAGACCAATCCACAAATTGATCTGAAAAAGGATTGAGGTCATTAAGTTATAAGATTTATCCACAAATCACTCGATTGATTTGAGTCAGCTATCTTCATTAAAACAGAGTTATTTTTTTAAAAAAAAAATTCTTTGTATTACCCACACAAGTTTTAATTGGTTTTAGCCAAGATAACCGAGTCACTAAAACTTGACCGGTTCAATCGAATTTCATCATATTAATATTTTATCTGATTCAACTAAAAATATAGTTTTAATTAGACTTTAAATACTAGATTTTTTTAGTCAACCCACCAGACTTAGTCAAGTTTAATAACTATATATTTGTGATCATTTTACCATAAAATGGATTCAGTTTTACTCTTAGACTCGATCATTTGTAAGTATCTAAAAATTTTGGATTAAATTGAAAATTTCAATTAGACTTGATAGACGGAAAGACTGACAGAACAATTAAAATATTAATTTTTATTTACCATCGGTAAAGGTATCGGTGATAGTTGGTGAATTTTTGAAAAATTTTTTTTATTAAATTGATAATTTCAATTAGACTTGACAGACGGAAACTTTAATTAACAAATTAAAAAAATAATATTTAATTCACCATTGGTAAAAAAATCTCAAGTTAAAAGATCAAAATCTCTAAAATCATAACAAATGGGCAAATCTCTTCTTCTGTCTTCCTTTGCAGCTTCTTGTCTCCTTATAAATCTTCATCTTTCTTTCTATTCTCTCTCTCCTTCTCTATTCAAACCATTCTCTTCTCTTCTATTCTCCTTCATGCTTAAGTATGTTTTCTCCTCTCTTCTCCTTCTCTTATTATTTAATGAATTCTTGGGATTTTGTTTTTCTTCTCATGCTCGGGAAAACTCAACATTAAGGTAAGATTATTATTTTTCCTTCTCTATTTTTGAATTCCTTTTCATTTTCAATATTTTTATAAATGTTATTGGGAATTTTTTTTATTTTTTCTGTTATTATTAATTGTATAAATGTTAATAGAAACTTTTTATTTTTTTAAAAGTTTTATGTTATAAATAATTTTATAAATGTTGAAAGTAATTTTTTATTTTTCTTTTAAAAATAATCACATAAATGTTGATGGAAATTTTTAATTGTTTTTTAATTTTTTTTTGTTATTAATAATTGTATAAATGTTATTGGAAAATTTTAATTTTTTTTAATTTTTTTCTTTAATGATTGTATATAGATTGTTGGAATGTTTTTATTTTTTTTTTTAACTTCTTAGGAAATTTAATGATTGTATAAATGTTGTTGGATTTTTTCTTTATATTTTATGTTATTAATATGGTTAGCTAATTGATTTGTTGGTGTTAACAAACAATTTTTAATATCATGAAAAATAAAAAAATAAAAATAATAGCCATGATAAATAAAAAAAATTAATAATATCTAAGATACTAGTTAGGATAAATGAATAGTTATTAATATGAAATATGTGTTTATATTAACATTATATGATCATTTCACAAATGGTCGTAGTAAAGTTAATTGAAAATTTGGTTAAATTAATATAATTGAAATTATTTGATTGACATAGATTAAAATGAAATTAACTGGTTTGTGGCAATCTAATTTAAATTGTTGTGTATTTACATGTTTAAAAATTTTAGGTAGTTTCCCATATAGGGGAGGGTGTTGTCGAATTTTTTTTTAAAATAGGAATGGTTTACGATACCTTAATCATTTAATTTTTGTAGATGCCTAGAGAAAAGTCAATAGCACGTCATACGAATATGATAATTTCTAGTTCTTATAACAGCAATTCTGACAACATGAGTTGTTTGGTGCCCACTAAGAACAGGCACCTGTGACACAAGCATCCATGCTCAATGCGGGCTCGTTAAGTATGATGCTGTCATGTTGATGGGGGGTCCTTTCATAATGGGATCCATTTACCCTGAAGTACCAGGCTTGGTGGAAAAACGACATTTCAATGTAAGTTTGTTTTCCCCTTACAGCGACTTGTTAAAATTTTTTGAAAAATTAATTTCAAGCAACATTGTGAATTTCAAGCTTCAAAACATTGAGGCTTCTATAACTATAACATCGGTGATGAAAATTCTATTATTTTAATGGAGTCAGGTTTGTTTAAACATCCTGAATAAAAACCTATGATCGATGCATAATTCATAAGGTTTAAGGTTAATATTAACTTAAATATATTTTTATCATGTTACTGTGGTTAGTTTATTAATATTAATAAAAAATTTCTTGTAAAGATTTTATCTACAAGGAAAAACTTGAATGAAATAAAGCTAACAACTCTATTGCAAAGAAGGTTTGCGAGATCACGCTACAATTAGGTGAGATTGAAATTAAGATAAAATTTTCAATTTTTTTATTCAATTTTATTATTCATTTACTAACATATAATTCATTTGTACTATATAGGTTGCGTGATTTTTAAATTAGATGCAAAAAAAGAAATGAATCCCATGGAACATTGAAAGAAAAAAATTAAGTGTTTGATAAATTATTAAATAATTTCTAACATCAAAATAAATTAATCAATTTATTTTTGAGTATAATTGTCTTTTGTAAGTATATATTTTAATACTAGAAAAAGGCTTTGGTCGTGGGATAACTTGGGTTACATGGTTAAAGTGTTTCCAAAAATCTTTAAAATGATTTTTTCTTTAGATATTTTTATATATTTTTAGATCGTTTTGATGTGTTAATATTAAAAATATTTTTTAAAAAAATTAAAACAAATATTATTTTAATATATTTTGAATAAAACATACTTTGAAAACAATCGTTACCACATTCACAATCATTAAGTTAGTTATGATCTATGAGTAACTCGGATTTTTATAGATAGCAAGTACATCATTAGTTCTATTACTATGTCGTGCATTAGTAATACCCATCTTACTACTGATTATAAACGACTCAGTGCTGAGACGGTCGAACTCTGCTTATTGATAATAGAGATGAGATCACATATGAATGATGCATGTGCTTTTTTTTTTCGTCTCACGGTCTAGGCGAAGACCTTATAAATGTTGAAATTTGAAATAAATATTTGAATTATATATATATATATATAATTATTATCTATTTTTGTTTAATAGATTTTTTTTAAAATATTTTTAAATTAGTATTAATAAGATTACCGATGATCTAAATTCATCGATATATTCCATGGAATTAAAAAAAATAATGCAAATACCACTGTTTACTTCATCTAGTTTTTCCATTTTAACTGTTGCTACGAGATTGTTAATTAAAGCCTTCTAAAATGATGGGAAGCCACTATGGCCTATTCTGTTTTGGACTGTTCTCTTTTTTTTTTTTTGAATAGTTATTATTTTAAAATATAGTGGACTGTCCTCTCTCTGTTTGTGGATAGGTGCAAAACTACGGTGGATGTCGTGGGCATGACATTTCCAAAATTTGACATTTTTTTTTTATTTATTTTAGTCCTGATTGCTTTGAATTTTTTTAAAGCACATGTTATTTGACATCATTCCACTTAAAAAAAGATGACAGTCGCTAATTTATTACAATTTTATGCACGCTCCATGATACTATTTCATATTGGTGCTCTTGTTTCTAAAGATGTAGAGCTTATTTCAATTGGATCTCATCTTTTCGAGGAGTTTGCTTCAATTGATCAAGATAGGGAAATTAATTCAGGTCCAAAACAATGTTTTCAACCATAAATCTCAAATTTGAAATGGGAAACAGTTCTTCCATATCCGGGAGGAAGAAGAAGAAGAAGAAGAAAACAGAGCGAGAGAGAGAGGGGGGGAATATTCCAATTCGATCGAGGGGTGGTTTTCTTACAGGTGGATTCTAAACTTGACCTAGCAAGCACGCTTGTTTTGAAATACTCAATATGGGTAAGAGTAAGACTAATTCTTAACAGTTTATTTTTTTTAAGGGTTTTATTCAGATTTTGTTGCTGTGTTTTTTAATTAAAATCCCATTCATCT
>Ga0325410_1009315_pt1 | contig 10497 bp, 8 predicted proteins | sample PopdelMetagenome_16_FD_206182 | JGI IMG/M metagenome (GOLD analysis project Ga0325410, IMG submission 206182) | Populus deltoides microbial communities from Bellville, Georgia, United States - Xylem-PdIQD-R3 | ecosystem: Host-associated > Plants > Phyllosphere > Stem > Wood/Secondary xylem...
CCCATGGCCCACTTTCTTCTGTAACATGAAGGCTGGTCACATGGAAGAATCATTGATGTGCATCCAGACATTTCTAATAGGACAGCACCGTGAAAAGACCTTATTGGATATGGATGGAGCCATTGTACACAGCACATTCCCTTTTCATCCTCCAAAAGAAAAGAAATAGAATTATGCAACTCATGACTCCGTTTATATATTTAACTACAATTCTTCTCCCATTTCCCGGAGTTCCCCTTCAGCTATAGCCTGTTAATTCTTTCAAAGATGGCCGGAATAGCCTTTGGTCGCTTTGATGATTCTTTCAGTTTAGGCTCTCTCAAAGCCTATCTTGCTGAATTCATCTCGACTTTGCTCTTCGTTTTTGCTGGTGTTGGCTCAGCCATGGCTTACAGTTAGTATTCTCTTTTCCACACCCTGCTTGGTAATATACTGGCGAAGATAATATACATGGCTTACAAACCACAACAATCTTTTTTTCTTTTTTAATTATGATCATAGTTAAAGGGAACTGATCGTAACTTAATTACATGATGATGTGATTAACTAGAGTCGTTGTAACTCATTGTTACTCGAGGATGAAGAATATCCTCCTAATTAAACATTAGTGCTAGCAGTAACAACAGTCATGCAAAGAATGATAATGCAGTACTGCCTGTTATTGTAAGTAAACTAACTACAAGGATCTCACTGTTGCAGATAAGCTGACAGGTGATGCAGCTCTTGATCCAGCCGGGCTAGTAGCCATTGCTGTTTGCCATGGATTTGCGCTCTTTGTTGCAGTTGCTGTTGGTGCCAACATCTCCGGTGGCCATGTCAACCCTGCTGTCACTCTTGGCTTGGCTCTTGGTGGTCAAATGACCATCCTCACCGGCATCTTCTACTGGATTGCCCAACTCCTTGGCTCCATCGTTGCATGCTACCTTCTCAAAGTTGTCACCGGAGGCTTGGTAATAATGTTATATCTTATTATTAACTGAATCACTCTGCTGAGACCTCCAAATTATATTATATACAAAATCTTCCATGCATTTTTTACACTTGACCTCTTATCACACTCCTCATGCAGTTTTCAAGAGAGATGTGAGTTATTTATCTGTCCCATTATCCATGTACAGATACTTGAATTTATTTGTCCCTGAAGCTTGACTTAATTTCTATGATTACTTGGTTTCACAGGCAGTCCCCATCCACAGTGTTTCAGCTGGAGTAGGAGCCATTGAAGGAGTCGTCATGGAGATCATCATCACATTTGCCTTGGTTTACACTGTCTACGCAACTGCTGCTGACCCCAAGAAGGGATCCCTCGGCACCATTGCCCCCATTGCCATCGGTTTCATTGTTGGTGCCAACATCCTGGCTGCAGGCCCATTTTCTGGTGGATCCATGAACCCAGCCCGATCCTTTGGGCCAGCTGTGGCTAGTGGTGACTTCCATGACAACTGGATCTACTGGGTTGGGCCTCTTATTGGTGGAGGGCTAGCTGGACTTATCTATGGAAACTTATACATCACTGATCATAGTCCTTCGTCCTATGAGTTCTAAGTCAGTCTAAAATAAATTACTCAACTTGAGCTTCACTGTGCCACATTTGTCTTTGTAAGAAACAAAGGGAAGCAGATTATGCTATTCTTCCTTTTCGTTGCCTTTTTTTCCTTAAAAAAAAAAACCATTCATCAAGTCTGTCATCATGTTGTCAAGAACCATTTGCTTTATGAGAATGAAGGGAGTGTGTAGATACTTCTCTTTCATGTCTTATTATTGCTGTTTCCTTTCCTTCTCTTTCTTTCTGTCTTTCTTTTTTTGCAACTTTAACAGTCTTTGGATGGAAAAAATTTTAGTGCTTAGAAATATAATTAATGATATTCTAGCAGTTATTTAAATCAATTTTTAAATAAAAAAATAGTTACAAATATAAAAAATTCATTACTCACAAAAAATGATAATAAAATGAACTTAATGAATGACTATTAGGATACAATAAATTACTTTATAATGTATATCATAAAATGTATATAGCCTTTGAACAGATGCAAAATAATTTCTAAAAATAAATCAATTATACCTATAAAAGTAAAGTAAAATACAAATTCATCATTGAAAGATGCAAATGAATAATTGCATTAATTCAATTATACCATGTCTAATTTTATCTAATTACATCTAATAATTTAACTATATCTAATTAATTCCTGGTAAATCGATGCATATTATTCATGGATGTACCCGCAATGTTGAGATTGTGTACTCCCTGATTTTATGATGTATTAAGCACTCTTACAATGTCCTTCCTGATTTTTGTTTGAATTTTAATGTAATTATACCTACTATTTAGTTTCACAATTTTGCATATAACTTTTAATATGACTGTTGGATCAGACTGAGAATTTCTCAAGAGTTTCTAGATATATTTTTCTACATTGAGTTAAAATATCAAGTTTATTAAAGTTTGGTAAGGTCTTGCAATACATGTTAAAATATGCAATATAAATTTTGTTATCTATTACCTTTTGACTTGTGAACTTTCTATATGAAGAGGATTCTTTTTTTTTATAGTGCAAGGATATTCAATAACTTATTTTTAGAATTTTTCTAGTTCTACAAGGATATTTATTAGACAACAACATAGTTTACAAGCGTGGCAATGTTTTTTAATGTTTCAAAATCCATTTCTTACAAGGATTTTTTATTTATCCTAATTACACAAGAAAATGAGAGCTGGAGTATTTAAAGGCAAACTTTATAAAGTAACAAAAATTAAAGGGTGTGAAGAAATCATTGTTTACCCACACATATTGCACTATGAATGATAATAGTAATTCATAGTGTTTTGTTTTCTTTTTTTTCTTTTTTTTATTTTTTAAAATTTGTTTACTAATATATTTCGTACGAATTCATTTACTACTTGTGAAATTATAATCATAGTTTTGTTTTTGTTTGTTTTCATGTATTTCTTGCTTATTGAGTCATTACAAATATATATTATGTTACTAAGATCTATTTTATTGTGTTGAATTTCAAAGTGAAAAGCCTGATTGAGTTTAAACATGAGATGAATGTAAACACATAAGGGAGTGAGTGAGAAAATAATTTTTTTATCACTAATTTATTTTTCAGATTTAAAGATATCGGACAATACAAAGCCTACACCACTAATTGAAAAACAAGCTTTTCAAACTCAAACCTTAGCACAACAAATAGAAATGATGAACAAGGTAATAAGGAATTTAAAAGATAGGATAAGGAGAAGGGAACATAATGCTAGAATTGATGGTTTACAAAATAAGGTTGATTAAGGTGGAAATAATGTTAGGAGACATGAAAGGTGTGTTAGTCCCATTGTTGATGATGTTTTTAATGAGATGGGTGATGAAAATTATAATAGTGCACCTTAGGCTATGGAGATCAGTTTGAGCATTCTAGAAACTGTAGGAATAAGTGAGTTATGAGAGATGGATAGTTCAACCAAGGATATGATTCGGGTAATTTTAGGTACTATAATGGGGTAAATAAGAGTTTGGGTAGAATTAAAATGAGAATTCCTATATTTCAAGGGAAAAACAATCATAAGGTGTAATTAAAGTAAAAGAAGAAAATTGAGCTCATATTTTATTATAATAACTATGTCATTATGTGATGGGATCATCTTGTGTTGAGTTATAAAAAAAATTGTGACATGCATGTTAAGACTTGGGAGGAGATAAAGGATATTATAAGGAGATGAATTATCTCTAGTCATTATAGGAAATTGTACCGAAATTTATAATGTTTGAGGCAAGATACAAAGTGTGTTGATGAGTATCACAAAAAAATAAAGATCATGATGGTTTTTGCAGTATAGTGGAGGATAAAAAGGCCATTATGGCTAGGTTCTTGAATGGATTGAATCACGATATGGTGAATATTATGGAGTTAGAGGGTATAATGCATATAACAACAAAAATGAAGAGACACTCAAGTGTAAAGGTAGCTAACGACCTAACCAACCATTGGGTTTTTCATCACCTTGGAAACCTAATTAGAAGGTTAGTGTGGGGGCTACCCAATCTCAATTGAAAGTAAGGGGAAGAATCGAGATTCTTAAAGAGAATAATTACATCTTTATTGATAGTAGAGGTAAAATTAAAACTCTTACATCTCATAACTGTAACATAATTTTTTTTTTATTGTTTGAGAGTTGGTCATATTGCTTTATAGTGTCCAAACAAGCAACCTATGATTATAAAAGCTCATAGTGAGATTATGACCGATGAGGAGGTTAGTGATGAGGAGGAATGCCCTAACTTGAGGATGTTAGTGATGATTATGTTGAATATCTAGTTGAGGGGAGGCAATTGTGGTGAAACAAGCACTGAATTTGCAAGTTAATGTGAGAGATTTGAAGGAGCAACAAAAGAACATCTTTCATACATTGTGTCATATTAGTATGATAATTGAAAGTAGATGTCGCTCGTGAACGAGCAACGTCGGGAGGTTGTTGAGAGTCGTCACCTATTTATTTAGTTCAGGGTCGCTAGGAAACCTTGGTATAATGGTTTTATTAGAGATTCAAGGGTAAATGACTGATTATGGCTAGAAAAGGTATCAGCACCCCCGAGCGCATCCTATCTAAGATAAGTTGCTTTATGTTGTTTGATGTGATTTTGAGGTTTTGATGGTTTTCTGATCGGTCATTTATCTATGACTTAGGATTGAGATTGATTCGTGTGAATAAATTTGGTGTTAAGAATTTATTATGGGCTTATATACCAAAATAAATTCTTGTGAAAAATGTTTTATGTAATTCATATATTATGATTTAAAATATTCTCAATTAAAATTGATGACCATTTAGAATAACTTTTAGAATTTTTTGGTCAACTTCTAATATTTAGATACCAGCTTCACTTGAAAGTCCAACATTTATACCAGAATATTAACCATTAATCCCCATGAATTAAAAATTTAGTGATTATTGAAATATTAGCTAAATTCTCTTGGATTTAATGAATCAATCATTAAATTCAAAATGCATGCTAAAAATATAAAATAAAACATACCATGTATTTTATTTATATTTTTTATATATTTTTAAGAAATTTGGCCGTATACACACAAATAAAACATATTTTATTTTTATAGATTCCTTGAAATAAAAACTACCCTAAAATTCTAAAAGGATTTTGCCCAAATACATTCTTAAACCAAATATTCAATCAATTCAAACAAAGCCTAAAGATAAGTCTCTTGTTTTTCCTTTTTTTTTACCTGATAGGGTTGACCGAGTTTAGCTAACTCGAAAGCAGCTAACTCGACTGGGTTGACTCGACCGAGTTGACTTAGAAACAAACCAGAAAAGAGAAACCAAAACAAAAATAGATCAAACTTTACAAAAACATAAAAATGTAAAAATCTTTCAATTAAAACGGATCAAACATATAAAAAGACAAACCTGAAAACGAAGAACATTTTTGGCATTTCATAAACATAAGTCTCAATCTAGACCAAATCTCGAACAAAGAGGGGCTTAGTCTTGTTCATGATCATGCATAGAACATAATCAAGGGTTTTTTTGCTTCAATTGTCAAGGATTAACGCAATTTTGCCAAATTGGGTTTTGGTTGAAAACGAAAACCCTATGATTAAAACCTACTAAAACCTATTATTGGTGCTTAAAACTCCTTGATTACTTACTTAATAGTGATAGACAAACTTGGATAAACTAGAATTTAATCAAAAGAAGCTTTAAAACTAGTACCTAAAACAGAATGTATTTGATGAATCTACAAAAACTAAAACCCAGTAGACCAAAAAAACCTAGAAAACTAAAGCAAACCTAGAATAGCCATTTTAAGCTTCTAAAGCATGCTTCCCTCATTCCCACAGACCATATTATCAATGATGAATATATTTGGGACCAAGAAAACAACAAAAACAAAAACAAAACTAAAAGATGTTGTCTTCTTTAGGAATTATATCTAGAAGACATTGAAAGATGGTCGAATATGCTTTTTGTAAAAGAAAATGAATATGGGCAATGACCTATTATCCAAGGTAACAATAGTAGTAACAACTTTTAACACAGAAGAACTTTTTAGTAAAGGAAAAATACATTGTATCAAGCATGATCAACCATAACATCGATTGAAATTGATCATTAATGCTTTTATAGAAAGAGATATATCAATCATAGTAAGACCAAAGAATTAGCACTAAAAAATCAAGAGAAACCTTTTTATAAGTATATAGGCGCCCTATTTATCATACAATCCTACTTAAAAGGAAAGGCTTAGGGGCGGGGTTGAATAGAATGGTACTTCGTTAAAGTCCAAAACCTTCAAGCCTAAAAGACATATTGATAATGAATGACATAAACATCATTTGCAATAGAAGTCACTAAAGCTTAGTGACAAGAATGCAAAAAAAAAAAAAGGTAATAATCACCAACATCTTTTAAACCTAGAAAGAAGAAGGAAATAAGGTTGATAAACCAAGATATAATTAAGAAAATATGCATCTTTTTGAATATGCAGGCGAGAAAGGACAAACTAGACCATATACCAAACTATGAGAACATGTTTTAAAATTAGAGAAGAACAACTATTTGGTCAGCAACACCATATAAATGATTGATTTATTTTAGGAACATATTAGCTTTGTAACAAAGAACATTGGCAAGAAACGTGGGAAGGATCCAATCCAATCACCATCTTTATTCAATACCATTTTAGATCCTAAACAACTTAAGAGATAGATTTTCAAGAAGGTCCTTAGAAAAGTTGGAAAGCCCATCTCAAAGATGATAACTATATCGATCATCTACCATCGACTAAAGAGATGAGGATCCGAGTTATTGATTACTAATCAAGTCTTATACAAAACAAAAAGTCTTTAACGGTCTAATGCTAGTAAATATTATAGTATAAGTATAATGATAACACATACAACCATTAAGAGGAGATGTACACTAATAAGTAATGCTTTCTTATCTACCATAGATAATTTGTATAATACTTATATTTATAATTTATATGAAACTCAATCTCTATAACATTATAAATACGTTATATGGTAGATGAAAAAGATGAACAACCCTATATACACAATTTATTCTACAATTTAAGAACAACTTTCTACTACTTATTGTTTTCTTTTGCTTATAATAATTTATTTCTTTTATTTATAAGTTTTCTTGTATCACTTTCTTTCCTTTTATGTCCTTTTCCAACTTGTAGTTTTGGCATTTCCTTTTTTTTATTTTAAACCTATTAAAGCTAAGTATAAAACTCCATATTCTTTTTGATTAATGATCCTACTATCTATCATCTCTAAGGATTCAATTCTTAATTGTAGTTTCTCCTCATTGGAAAGAATAATTGAACAAATAACATATTGGTCAAATAATCAATGCTTAATCATCAAGTTGATGATGATTAATCAAATTATCTCTAAGATCAACATAACCTAACAATTAAAAGAAAAGGTAAGAACGAGGTGTGTGACGTATCATTTATGATGATCAACGTGTCATTACCTCTATAACTTTTGACATCCAATTGTTATCATAATGTTGCCAAAAAATCAAAGGGCACTGGTTTTGGCCTCCCACCAAATATTTATACTATTTTCATCACTAAAAACCTCATAATCATTTATAACGCATTTTAACTTACTTGAGAAACTCAAAAAAACAAATCAAATCCTAATACCCAACAATCTTTCTAGCCGTGTATCTTTTTTTTACTGTATAATTTAGGAAGTTGAAACCATCATCAACAATCTCCTAACATGAAAACAAACACCTATAAACCAAGATATTCAAATCGCTTGCTCGAAATGTAAAACAACAGTTCTTTCTCATCTTTTTTTATTCTCTTTCCTCCCATTATAAACAAGAAACAAGTATTAAGAAATTAGAGTTTTAGATCATTCATTATAAACATATTAACGAGAAAAAATCATTAAACATATAATTTATGTAGAAATTAAATTAAAAGAAGAAAATGATAAAAAAAAAATCATTAAATATATCAATATAAACAATGTTTCAATATCAATTTTTATATTAAAAAATAAAATAAAAATCATTCCAAAGTTTCAATTAATTACAAATTAACATCAAAGATCTAAACATTCAAGTCAAATAATATAACATATAAATATAAACATATACTTTATATAATAATTAACTCAAAAGAAAAAATGATGAAAACTAAATAAAAGATTAATTAATAAGGTTATAATTTTGTAATTTATATAAATTATATATATAGACAACAATATATATTATATGATGTATATAAATATTATTCTATTTTTTGTTGAAATTGACGAACAATTTTAAAATTAAAATAAAAAAAGTAAATTAAAAATTGGATTTGATTTTAGAAAATAAAAATAAAAAAATCAAACCCAAATATTCAATTTGATCTAGTTATTCAGTTTAAATATAATTAGCAATTTGACCCACGCTTTGCCAAGAGTGAAATAATTTTTTTTCAAAACAAAAAATGAATATGAAGGCATTTTCTACATTTTTTTAATAAAAAAACTCAGTTATAAATTGAAAAGTTTATGCATGTATCTAAGTTGATTAAATAAATCAAGAATTACTTGGCTTGGAGTAGCCACGTCCCTGGATTTGCTTCATTTTTTTTTTATAGGGTGGAAGACCTTTGAATTTTTTGAAAAAAATAATAGGCGACATGTCACCTGCGCTGCCTAGATTTTAACAACTAAAGATCATTTAAAAGTTAAGTTGGGGTGTTTTACATCAAAAAAAAAATCAATATCAATTATTTTTTACCTAAAAACAACACAAGGACCCAAATAAACCCGTTTATGCTTTCAAATAACCCAATAAATAGTCAATAAAACAAATTAACCTGAAATCTTTCTGAGGTCAAACCTACTCTTTTTAGACAAATTGAAAATGAGAAAACACCTTACTAAAGCTTTTATAATCAAATTAAACTTATTGACACTAAGATTAATACATTTGGTGATCAGAATCATTATTTCTCCCTACCACTAGAATTTATTGATTTTATCTCTTATACTTAAATAAAAAACTGTAAAATAAAAGAAATAAAGTTCTAATCTAGAAGACAATTTTAAAATGGCCATCTAATTATTATGTGTTTTTCATATTGGTTATCTGTCTTTTAATTTTATTATTCTTTAATAAAATAAAAGTAATTGGTCTATAATTTGGCTACAGAAAAATGCAAACGAAGTGAAAAAAGTTTAATGATGAAATAAAAGTAATTGGCCTGTAATTTGAACATAGAAGGATATAATAAAAGTGAAAAAGTTTAATGATAAAAAAAAATCATAATAAATCTAAGAAAATGAACAATAATGTCGGAACAATATGATCCCTAGCTTTGCATTCGTGCCATGAGATGTTTAAAAGGTGAACAAAACCGAACAAGTCCAAAACAGAAGGAGACATAATTAATAAAATAAAAAAAAATGTTAACCTTCAACCACTATTATTTATATAACACATTTATAATTATTATGATAATAATTATTATTTTTTAAAATATTTTTTATTTAAAAATATTGAAATAATTTTTTTTAATATTAGCATATGAAAACACTAAAATATATTAATATAAAGTAATTTTTTTATAAAAATATTTATGATAATGATTATTTTACATAGTATTTTTTATTAATAAATTCATGATAAACTTTGCGATATTAATACGGACTTGATTAACAGGCTTTGAGGCTGGCTGATAAAATTTGTTGTGGGCAAGACTGGTGGAGAATTTAGGAGGGAAATGCAAGGACGCGCGTCAGTTGTTTCATTACGAGGGTCAGATGGATCGTTTGAAGGCTGGGAGGGATAGTGCTGATAAGGCTATCTCTGCTATTTTTTTTTTCCGAGGAGAATAACAATGAGCCAGCTGCTCCAGCTGAAAATCTTAACAAACGAATACAAGGTTTCGGGAATAACAGTTTTGAGATGCCTTCTGAAGATAGAAAATCATTCCTTACTTAGGTAGTGCGTCTATCAAGCACGCAGGGAATTAGTAGCTTAATTTGCAGTCATTCATGAAAAAAATATGTCAAAGAATTATTTTAATTTAATAATTTAAGCTATTAAGTGAGGTTTTAAGATATGATTATATTATTCTCTAACACACTTTTTCAAATGAAAATACTTTAAGTTTGAAACTTGCACGGGCCCACATTATCTTGTGTTTAATTTTTATCAAATAAATATAAGTGAGATTCAAACTTGTGACCGTTTGGTCATTAAAAAAAAATATTATGGCTTTTGATGGATAGGCTTTTGGATGGGAAACGAGTTGGTGGGTAATTCAATAAAAGCTGAGGCAGCTTATGTTCAGATGCTTGACTTAATAGACACCGGAGATTTAGACGATTTATTTGGGTTAGATTGTTCTATAAAGCCAAATGAACAAAATTGATGTTTTATTTGGAGATAGTGTTGGCACGAGTGTGAGGTGGTGATTCTTATTTTTCATGATATATATTTGCTCT
>Ga0325410_1009319_pt1 | contig 10494 bp, 9 predicted proteins | sample PopdelMetagenome_16_FD_206182 | JGI IMG/M metagenome (GOLD analysis project Ga0325410, IMG submission 206182) | Populus deltoides microbial communities from Bellville, Georgia, United States - Xylem-PdIQD-R3 | ecosystem: Host-associated > Plants > Phyllosphere > Stem > Wood/Secondary xylem...
ATACTGCGTCCTGCGAGTCCTGGTGTACCCATAAAGACACCAATCAAACACAATAGAACCATGAAATATTTTGTTTGAAAAATTGCCATCTTGCTTAAAACTCAACCCGAGAAGAGATGAAGATTGTAGATTCTTTAATTGAATTGAAGGACACGACTTGCTAATTAATTTATAAGTAAAAGGCTTCCAAATGCTCGATCAGTGATTACTTTGTACATTAATACATCTTTAATGTGTGTTTAATGAAGTTGATATAGGTTAATAAAAAAAGAGGTTTTTTACTATTATCATTAAGTCTCTTTCTTTATTGTTAAGTTTTTTTTATCGTTATTATTGCTATTTATTTTCATGTCGTTACCTATGTTTTTTTTTTCAGAAATTAATGTTTTTTTCTTATGCAAAAAAATAGAGAAAAATTCAGAGGTTGTTCAAAAGCAGAGTGATTTTACTTTTCTAAACAGGAACTTCTTCACATATAATATTTCTCTACTCAGCGAATTCGAAAACTTGTTTTTAAATTTTCTAAATTTGTATTTGGCTGGAATAATTCATTATTTTATTTTAAATCCAATCACTTTTTAGCAATCTAAAACATTAAAATTATATTTTCTACATGTTTATATTTAATTAAAGTCATAAATTTAAATTTTATTATAAATTTAATTAAAAGAAATTCTAGTTAACATGTATAACGTTTTCTTCATAATTTTTAATTTAAATGAAATAAGAATAATATTTTATAATTAAATCATTAAGAACACAAAATATTAAGATGATTGTAATAAATTATGGTTTCAATTCTTTATAAACAAATTGTTATAAACTTGATGTGCTTTGTTTCTATATTTATTCTAATTATTAAAAGAGATTTGAAATTTGAAGGTTAATTAAGGATCAAATTAAAGAATTTAAAAACCAAGGATCATTGTGTAGAAGGCGCGAAAAGAAAATAATCCAATTAAAGACAGTTAAGGGTGAAATTGAAGAAATTCCCCAAAATCGGGTTCAATTGATGGTTTTATTACAAAACTTAAAGGAGTAAGAATTAAATTGAAGAAGGTATTGTAGACGACATGTTGTTTATTTTTTAAAGAGAAACCATAAACGACGCATCATTCATTTAATATTCGTTTTCTTCTTCATTTTAACTTGAAAAAAAATTGTTTGAATTGCCCTATTTCAGTAAATAATTCGATGACCTACAAGCCTCAAATAAAATAATTCGATATTTTTCTCAAAACAGAGTTTAAACCCCTTTCTGAATGGTAGAAAATGAATTATTGAAGCAATTATAATCCAAATGTAACCTACTAGCCTCAAATAAAATAAGAATTCAACCAAAAATCACAATTGATTTCACCATGTCTCTTAAGTCGTGTTTTAACTAAATGGATTATTGCATGTAGCAGATTCCCTAGTCAAGAATCCACAAAAATGCAATTCTTTGCAAAATCCAAACCATTATACTGCACAAGAAAAAGACTTATTAGCTCTAACCGTTTGCACTTGAAATGATGAAAGACCATCTTTTTATTCCTTTCACGTTCTAAAAATATATCATTTGTGGTCCCTATTTGAACCTGAATAAGTTCTTCTTCATAAAAACTCTCACCAAGATCATACCCCATACTAGGGGCAAATAAAAATTTCAGATATCAGAAGTTGATTATAACTATGATAACACCCTCACACTACGGGAAAATGAAAGTTCCAAAGATTAAGAGTTGATTCTGACTAAAATCATACCTCATACTATTATGCAAGCAGAAATTAAAAAATGAGAGATTAATGAGATGTCATGAGAAATCCAGAAAAAAAAAAGCGCGAGAAATTCAAATGTTAGGGGTATGCCTAATTGAACAATAAAAATGATCAAGCCAAGGTAAGGATGCCCCACCATGACAATAAAGGGAGGGCAAATCAAAGAAATATGATGAAAGAAAACAAGATTGAAATAAACTAAGAGTCAAATAAATGGTTGTGATCCTAAGTCTTTAGAATCTTAAAACACTCTTTAAATCTATGAATCTTTTTCTTTCATTGTCAAGAGTTATATTGATGCGATCCAACCGTCAAAGGATCCATTGAAGGTTCCAATTGGTCCAGTTACTAGGCTTAGGGCTAAGAAGTTCAAAGAAGCTTTCAATGGACTTCTTCAAGAGACATGGGCTAAGGTGGACTTCAAGAGGATTTGTAATAATAAAGAGCAAGCCTTGATTAATCTAATTTATGTTCAAGAGGGGCTTGTTGGTAGAACCACGACCATTACACAAGGATTGGGAGAAGAAGACTAGATTAGGACAATTTGACCTTTCATTACTCTTTTGGTCATAACTGGAGCTACGAATTGAATTTTTATGTGATTTTAGTTGAGCTAGAAACTAGACTTTCATACCTTTCCAACGGTATATGGAACACCTTCTAATTCATTAAAACAAGAGATAAACATCCATTTTAAGTTAGGCTTTTGTTGCTGCCAGACAGAATACGAAAACAACGAACTTATCTTATTTAATTAGTTGGGCTATCAAACTTTATTTATTTTGAGAGGAGATATTTTTTTTGGGTATTAGACTTGTTTATTTTGTTTGTTTTAATTAGTTTGGGCTAATTTTAGCTAGGGTTGATTATTATTTAAATTGGGCTTATGTGAGACCCATTAGGGAAACTAGGGTTTTAGCTTGAAGTTTAAATACTTTTTATGAATAATTTTAAGGCTGACTTTTTATGATAATTTCAGCATTGTAGTTGACTTTATGGTTGCTCAATCTTGGTTCTTGATTGAACTTTCAACTCTTCAAAGAATTGACAATTCTTTGTTATGAATTTATACTTCCTTTGCTCGTCTCCAGGTGTAGGCGTTGTGATCGAGTTGGTTTATAGTCTTGTTGCCTTAGAGTAAGTATTCCATTATGATAAGCTCATTCAAATCTCAACAAACTTGGATTAGATTAATCTTGGGATCGTGAATTCTATTAAATTCCTCTAGGGTTCACATCAGTTGGTATCAGAACTAATCTAATCATAGGTTATATCCTTTAATTTGAGTCTTTATTGTTTATTGTTTGATTCTTGATAGATTTGGCCACCTATATAAAAAATGAATTAGGGATCTTACTTATTATTGCTTTGTTGAACACTTAATCATAAGTTAGTGTTCTTTTGATGCTTCCTTGATCAAAATTGGCATACACACCTAAGTTCTTTACTTGTTTTGTTCTTGTCGAAATATATATATATATATATATATATATATATATATCAAAAAAAAAGGCTTGATCTTGAAATCTTGATTGCTGCCGCACAAAAAAAATAAAGAAAGAAAGAAAGAAAAATCACTTTGTTTGAGTTTTGGCCGAATACATGCTTGAAGAAACCTTGATCATTAGGCAATTGGTTAGTCTTGATTCATGAACCTTTTAGTAGTCTTGATTGTGTTTCTTGAAAATTTAGGTAGTTTAGTTAATTTCTTGAGTTTCTGGAATTTTCTTGAATTAAATCCTTAGTTCTTGATAATTCATGATTGTTTAGCTCTTTTCTGATTTTTTTTATTTCGTGTCTTCAAATCATCATATTATTCGTACAAATTTCCATTGCTATTCGTGAATTCTTCATCGAGTTTTGTTTTGTTAGTTTCGTAATTTCTTGCTTCTTGAGTTTATATTACATTTATAAATTTACTGTGTAGTTAGTTGTTTTTCTGAAATTTTTGCTATGTGATCTTAAGAACTAAAGAAAGGCAACTTTGAGTGAAAAAAAAAAGGATGGTGAGCATATTAAAGTGAAAAGCCTATATTTTTATGTGAAACACGAGTGTGCGATGTACTATTATTATTTTTATTGCTAACAATTTTGTGCAGGTATAAAAAAAAGAAAAAAAAAGATAATTTCTTCTAGCAGCATGTCACCGAAAAAGAGAGTTCCAGAGGATGGGCTATCTAAAATGCAAAAACTGATGGAGTTCATGTTTGGAGAGATGTTGAGTAGGTTTGAAAAATTAGAGACTAAGGTTGAAAGTGAGCTTAGGAAAAAAGAGAGTGTTACTGGAAACTCTATAGAAGGAGTCGAAGATGATTTTAACCATGGTAGTGAATTCCATACACATAGGAATGACTTGTACAAGGCTCGGCCAAGGAGGGGTAGAATTCGGCCAGATAGGGATTCTGGGCATAGGAGGAATTTTGATGATTTAGGTGATGTAGATCAAAATTTGGGTAATATTAAGTTGAAAATCCCAGCATTTAAGGGAAAATCTGACCCTAAAGCTTACTTAAAGTGGGAGAGAAAGGAAGAGATGATTTTTGACATTCATAGGTACTCAAAAGAGAAGAAGGTTAAGTTAGTTGTAGTGGAGTTTACTGACTATGTCATGGTTTGGTGGGAGAGATTGGTGGTAGAAAGAAGAAGGAATAAAGAAAGATCACTTAGCATATGGGAGGAGTTAAAGACAATAATGAAGAAAAGGTATGTTCCTAAACACTATTATCGGAAGTTGTTTAATCGTTTACAAATGATAACACAGGGTAATAAGAGTGTGGAGGAGTATCATAAAGAATTAGAGATGGCTATGATTAGGGCTAATGTTAATGAAGATGAGGAAGTGATTGTGTCTAGGTTTTTGAATGGCTTGAATAGAGACATAGCTAATGTTATGGAGTTGCAATCATATGTTGATTTAAAGGAGTTAGTACACTTAGCCATTAAGGTTGAAGGACAATTGAAAAGGAAGGGTAATACACGATTTGGAGCTTATACAGGGTCTTCTTTGTGTTGGAGAATGAATTATAGGAGATAGGGTAGTGCACCAACAAAGCCATTGGTGACTTCTAAAAATGCCAAACCTACCTCCACGAAGAAGCAGGTTGCGGCCCATGATCAAAAACTTAAGGTAGAAGTCCAACCGAAATGTAATCATGATATAAAGTTTTCAAATGTCAGGGATTGGGACACTATGCATCAAAGTGTGCAAATCATCGAGTTATGATTCTAAAGGATGATGGAGAGATTGTGTCCACTAGTGAGGGGTCTGATTGTGATGACATGCCACCACTTGAGGATGCTAGTGATTTAGAGTATGCTATTGGTGATAAAGTTTTGGTGATTAGAAGGTCGCTTAGTATTCAGACTAAGGAGGATGATGTGGAGCAGCAAAGGGAGAACATCTTCCATACTAGATGCCTAATCAACGATAAGGTATGTAGTATGATCATTGATAGTGGTAGTTGTACTAATGTTGCTAGTGTTACTTTGGTTAAAAAGTTGGGATTGAATACCGTAAAGCATGAGAGGCCTTATCAACTTCAATGGTTGAATGAATGTGGTGTTGTTAGGGTGAATAGACAGGTGATGATTTCTTTTTCAATAAGCAAATATAGGGATAAAGTGTTATATGATGTTATGCATATACATGTTACTCATCTGTTACTAGGGAGGCTTGGCAATTTGATTGAAAAGTCAAGCACGATGGGTTTAAGAACAGGTATTCATTAGAGAAGGATGGAAGGATTTAAACACTTGCCCCACTCTCACCAAAGCAAGTGTATGAAGATCAAATTCAATTGAAGAAGGGTATGAGGAAGAGCAACATGTTTCGGCCAAAGTGGAGGAACAAAAAAATTCAGCCAAAATGAAAAAACAAGTTGAACAACATGGTGAGGATGTGAGGAAGAGAGAAAAGAAAGTGAGCCATGAGTTGAAAACAAAAAGGAACAAAGTTTTGGCCCTTAAGACATTAAGGAAAGGTCACGGCCAAGAACAAAAAAATCAAAGGAAGGTCGAGAGTGGAGAGAAAATGAGTGGAGAGAAGAAAGAAAGGGTGAGAAAAAAAAAAGTGTAGAAAAAGTGGGAAAACACCTTAATTTTTTTGCAAAATCTAATGATCTTAAACAAGCATATCTTTCTGACCTGCCTATGATTTTACTTGTATTCCTAGTGTTGTTAAAGTTCTTTTGCAGGAATTTGAGAATGTCTTTCCAGATAACATTCCTAGTGGTTTGCCGCCAATTAGAGGTATTGAGCATCAAATTAACTTTGTTCCAGGAGCATCTATACCAAATAAGTCAGCTTATAGGAGCAATCCTGAAGAGACTGAGGAGTTTCAAAGGCAAGTGGGGGAGTTGATGTCGAAAGGATACATTCAAGAGAGCATAGGTCCTTATGCAGTTCATGTACTTCTTATTCCAAAAAAGGACAAAACTTGGTGAATGTGTGTGGATTGTCGAGCTATCAATAACATCACTGTAAAGATCTCATTCCTAGATTAGATGATATGTTGGATGAATTACATGGTTCTAAATTGAATTGAAAAGTGGTTATCATCAAATTAGGATGAAAGAAGGGGATGAATGGAAAACTGCTTTTAAAACTAAATATAGTTTGTATAAGTGGTTGGTTATGCCTTTTGGACTTACTAATGCACCTTGTACTTTTATGAGATTGATGAATCATGTGTTGCGTGCTTTTATTGGTAAATTTGTAGTTGTTTATTTTGATGATATCTTGATTTATAGTAAGGAGATTGATGAGCATATAGGTCATTTGAGACAAGTTCTTGATGTGCTTAAAAAAGAGTCCTTATATGCTAATTTGAAAATGTGTGACTTTGGCATGGATAGGGTTGTTTTTCTTGGATATGTGGTTAGTGCAAAAGGTATAGAAATGGATGAGGCTAAGGTTAATGCTATTCAAGAATGGCCTACACCAAAATCCATAACAGACGTTAGGAATTTTCATGGTTTGACTAGTTTTTATAGGAGATTTGTTAAAGATTTTAGTATGATAGCCTCTCCATTGACTGAAATTGTTAAGAAAGTTATGGGTTTCAAATGGGGGGAAGAACAAGAAAATGCTTTTAGCTTGTTAAAATCAAAGTTGATTTCGGCACCTTTACTATCTTTACTTGATTTTAATAAACCTTTTGAGATTGAATGTAATGCTTCAGGAATAGGTATTGGAGCTGTTCTAATGCAAGACAAACGGCCCATTGCTTATTTTAGTGAGAAACTCAATGGTACAACTCTTAACTATCCCACTTATGACAAAGAATTGTATGCAATAGTGAGGGCTTTGGAGACTTGGCAACATTATATGTGGCCTCGGGAGTTTGTCATACATACTGATCACCAATCGTTGAAACATTTGAAGGGTCAAGGTAAGTTAAGTAGGAGACATACTAAGTGGATTGAGTTATTGAAACTTTTTCATATGTGATTAAATACAAGCAAGGTCAGGAAAATGTGGTCATCAATGCCTCGTCGCGAAGGTATGTTCTTCCCAATACTCTTAATACTAAATTGCTAGGATTTGAGTATATTAAAGAGTTGTATCTTGATGATCATGATTTTGGTGTTATATATGACACATGCAAGGTTTCAGCCAAGGATGAATATTTTAGGCATGATGGATTTTTGTTTAAGGAAAATAAATTATGTGTGCCTAATTGTTCTTTACGTGAATTGCTTGTGAGAGAAGCACGTGGGAGAGGTTTAATGGGGCATTTTGAAATTACTAAAACTTTGAAGGTATTGCATGAGCACTTTTATTGGCCTAATATGAAAAGAGACGTGCAAAGAATATGTAATAGGTGCATAACATGTAGACAAGCTACGTCTAGGGTAATGCCTCATGGACTATACACACCTTTGCCTGTTTCTAAGGAACATTGGGTTGATATTTCTATGGATTTCATTTTAGGTCTACCTAGGTCTAGGAAAGGGAGAGATTCTATATTTGTTGTTGTTGATAGATTTTCTAAGATGGCACATTTCATTGCTTGCCATAGAACCAATGATGCAACCAATATAGCTGACCTTTTCTTTAGAGAGGTCATTCAGCTATATGGTCTTCCTAAGAGCATTGTATCCGATCGAGACATTAAGTTTTTTAGTTACTTTTGGAAGGTTTTGTGGGGTAATTTAGTAATCAAACTTTTATATTCTACTACTTATCATCCACAAACAGATGGCCAAACTGAAGTTGTTAACCGGACTTTGATTCAATTGTTAAGGGCTATCATTCAAAAGAATCTTAAAAATTGGAAAGATTGTTTGTCATTCATTGAATTTGCATATAATCGTAGTGTGCATTCTACTACTTATTATTCATCATTTGAGATTGTGTATGGTTTTAACCCTTTGACATCATTAGATTTGATTTCTTTACCTGTTGATGAAAGGGTTAGTCTTGATGGTAATAAAAAAGCACAAGTGGTGAAAGATCTTCATGCCAAAATTCGACAACAAATAGAAAAGAAGAATGAATAATATGCAAAAAAATCCAATAGGGGATGAAAATTGGTGAGATTTGAACCAGGTGATTGGGTTTGGGAGCATATGAGGATGGAAAGGTTTCCTGAACAAGGAAGATCAAAGTTGATGCCTCGAGGAGATGGTCCTTATCAGATCATAGAAAGGATTAATGAGAATACCTACAAAGTGGATCTACTAGGTGAGTATGGTGTCAGTGCTACATTCAATGTTTATGATCTTTCTTTGTTTGATGTAGATGATGATTCGAGGTTGAATCCTTTTGAGGAGAGAGGGGATGATGCGATCCAACCATCAAAGGATCCACTAAAAGTTCCAGTTGGTCCAGTTACTAGGCTTAGGGCTAAGAAGTTCAAAGAAGCTTTCAATGGACTTCTTCAAGAGACATGGGCTAAAGTGGACTTGAAGAGGATTTGTAATAATAAAGAGCAAGTCTTGATTAATCTGATTCATATTCAAGAGGTACTTGTTGATGGAACCAAGACCATTACACAAGGATTGGGAGAAGACTAGATTCGGACAGTTTGACCTTTCATTACTCTTTTGGTCATAACAAGATATACAGGTCGAATTTTGATGTGATTCTAGTTGGGCTGGAACTAGACTTCCATACCTTTCCAACGGTATATAGCACGTCTTCTAATTCATTAAGATGAGAACGAACCATCTGTTTTAAGTTGAGTTTTTGTTGCTGCCAAACAAAATACGGAAACAACGAACTTGTCTTATTTTTTTTATCAAATGAGTAATGGATAATATCTAAGTCAGCTAAGGGCAAAGAGTCCATTGCAAGCATTAGTCAAATGATAGTTTAGTGAACTTCATCAAAACCTTTTGATGATTGCTGAAATAATGAGAACAGCATGTTCAATTGGGGGGGATCTTATTTGAAAGAATCCATAGCAAGACTGAGGGGCATCTTTCATTACAAAAGGCAGTTTGATCCATTCAACATAATTAGTGAAAAACAAAACTCTTCTTGGAATGAGACTAGATGTTTTTCATAGTGATAGTTGAGCTCATCTTTTATCGGTTATCCTAGAAGAAGTGGTACTAGATGATTCTCTCAAATTGATCAACTAGACAGAAAATTTCCAACAAACAAATAGATCATGGTGAGCGACATAAAAGTTAGGCCATGTAAAATTGTCAATGCTTCAGAAAATGACTCATGGGCTAATTTGAGTAAGCTCGAAGCCAAGTGACCAAGAGGCTAGATTAGTTATAGTAAACCCTTCCATCAATCAAAAGACCCTTCCATCAATCAAAAGATACGTTGCAAGAAGGAATGGCTTACATTTCAAATTAGAGAAAGATGTATGCATAACATTTAAAGCACTGTACAAAGTTTTTGTATGGAAATTGCATAAGAAAAATCCTTCATGATCAAGACCGTTTGTTTACGTGTTAAAAGTCGCGTTTAAAGTAAAATGCAAGAGCTAAGTGTTTGGTAAAGGAAAAATCATTGACTACTATTCATGGGCTCCATCAATTTTTGTGTTTGAAACATGGGATTAAAAAAAGCAGCTGAAGGCTGCTTTTCTTGCATTGTTCATGTAATTGCACTGTTCAATGATTTTTTTTTAAGTTTTTTAATATTTTTTTAAAATTAGTTTAGAGTGAATTTTATACCTATTTTATTATACGCTAAAAAAATTATGGAAACTGTAGTTCTTGTCGGATGTATTTTATACGTAATGGAATTGTAGATGGTTTTATGGAATAATAAAAAATATTTTATATTAAATATAATTTATTTCATGATGTAATAGCAATAGTTAAATTCACAATATTTAAATTAAAAATCATCAATATTAATATATATTTTTTAAAATTATTTTATAACCTCAATTTCAAAAGCATTCTTAACCAAACACATTAAACTACTTTTTATTCAACCTCAATTTTAACCACAATTTAACCAAACACCTATTTTTTCAAACCAACCTCAATTAAAAGTACTTTTTATAAAAATAACTTTTTTCAAATTACAACTACAACAGTTATCGCAATACTAAACACACTCGAAGTACAAAAAAAAAAAAAACTCCATTGGATTTTGAATTGTTAAAGATTTGACAAGAATAATATGGATTTGACGTTATATCCAAAAGTCCATCTATAAAGAAATATTCCTTGAAAGCAACCAAAAAAGTTCAACAAATTTGAATCGACAGAAACCCAGTACAGGTTGGTCCTCAGAGAACTAAAAGTCATTCCAGGAAAAATC
>Ga0325410_1009321_pt1 | contig 10493 bp, 11 predicted proteins | sample PopdelMetagenome_16_FD_206182 | JGI IMG/M metagenome (GOLD analysis project Ga0325410, IMG submission 206182) | Populus deltoides microbial communities from Bellville, Georgia, United States - Xylem-PdIQD-R3 | ecosystem: Host-associated > Plants > Phyllosphere > Stem > Wood/Secondary xylem...
ACCACCATGAAGAAAACTTCAAAGTTCATAGGTGAGGATGGTGACCTCCTGCATACAAAATAATCAATTGTTCTTTATAAGCAAAAGATTGTGTGGTTGGAGGCTTTGGAAATGTTGTTTTCCCAAAATAACTAGCGAAAAATTATTTTAGAGAGATAGTACACGTTGAAAAAGGAATACTGTCTTGTTTTTTTATATTTAAAATAAAATTATTTAAAAATAAATTCTATTAACTTTATTAAATTAGATAGTTGATTTTTTAACGGATTCTAGACTGTTCCACTAGGTCAAACATTGATACAATAATAAATAGCATGTTTGAGAGGGTATTAGATATTATTTTTTTAAATATTTGTATTTGAAAATATATTAAAATAATAATTTTTTAATTTTTAATATTAACATATTAAAATAATTTAAAACTAAAAAAAATTCAAAAAAACACAGCATGAATAAACACTAAGTACCTAAGTAAAAGGACATATTAGCAACAAGTCTGGATGGGCGAGTGGTCTGAGGCGCCAGGCTGGAGTTCTGGTCTTCGAGAGAGGGCGTGGATTTAAATCCCATTCTGACATTTTTGTATTACTCACATGACTACGAGCAGCTTTTCAGTGGTGAGAAATCGTATGAGCTCGGATGATTATAAAGTCAACTGCACCCACACTCACGCACAAGCTGCTTATCTAACCCCATTTTTTGTTGCCCATGGCGAGCAGTTCCCTGTAAAAGCTCTGCCCTTGTCTTGAGGGTAACTTCTGGACATCAAAAGATGCAACATATCAAGAATGATGGTGGGAGAAAGCAGAATTGATGTTAGCGTTATGATGCGTTTTTACCAATTCATCAATCATTACATGGAAGCAAACCTTCATCACTACTACACCCTTGCTGATCACTGAAATAGTTTTCCTCGAGATCCTCTTTTGCCATGCATGCCCCTGCTATCATCATGTTTCCCATCGAACTTGACATGCATACTCTCTTTTCAGTCATCAAACTATGCTCTTATGTTCCTTTTCTCAACTTTTATCCAATAATTAAGGTGATTGCGGGAAATTAAATTCATTGAGAGTGATTGACATGAACATCTTGAAGCCTTTTTTCCTAAACATTTTAATCAGAGAAGATTATAAGAGATTGTAATTAGGTTCCGAACAGCTACTTGATCTGGCCAGAAAACAACAATGATAAACCTCTCCCTCTGCTAATTTGTTCACCTCTGTGACTGTGGACATGTTACTATTAAATGGGGCCAAGCCTTCAAGGCTGTCTCCCTCGTATGCAATCTTGTTACATCGAAACTTGATTGGATTGCAGATTTGAAATACAAATTGGCCGCTTTGCATTGAATAATATTTGTTTCTTCCCTATTTCCCTTTGAGCATAAATTACATTCTCAAACTGCAAATAGACAATGAAGTATCTGATGGACTCAACGATATTTACCTACAAGACGAATGTATTTACAGAATGAGTTGTCAACTGTGAATAAGAAATGGCACAGATATGATAAGCTCAGGCTACCGCTCTTCTGAGTTGGAACTTGTTCCAAGCCTCCTGAAAATAAACCAGCAATAAAATGATAAGAATACAGATATTTGCAAGAATCTCCATGGTCAAAGACTATGCTGCCTCAGCCTGATGGCAGAACAAAACTATGGTTTGAATGGAATGCATACTGTATCTTTGACTCGTGAAAAAAGCTATCGACAGGTTTTTAAGCACTACAGGCTACAGAACACTGATGACCATTTAGTGAGTGTTGAAAGCAGCCTCAACAGATGGGGATGAGTGAAGCAGAGTAATTCTAACCTAACGAGGAGTAAGAGTCTAGGCATAGAAAGCCTACACAGGGGTTCACATGAGAGATCTTTCTAGAAAAAGTTAAAAGTCAAAAGCTGCTTATCATATAATGATAATCAAATTCATTTTCTCTTGGGTCTTTATATACTAGTCAGTCAATTTCCGGAGAATTGTTATTTTAACATCGTATTTATATATTATATTTACCATTCATGGTAAATATGAAATTGGTTAATCATTATTTGTTCTTTGTATCTTGTTAGATTTATTAATTCTGCAAATTCAATAAAATATTAAGAATTTGATTCTTATTAATCTTGAATTAATTATGTTATTTTGAATCTTCTGAGATTCATCGTTTTTGCAATTCAGATGGAGGGACTTCATTCTCAAAAGCAGGGGAAAAAAAAAAGAAATAGAAAATTCTTGCTCTCTCTACCTCTTTCTTATTTGCTCTTATGCTCTCCTTCTTCTAGCTTTAGGTTTCATTATGAGAAAATTTGGGCAATCCAATTCGTTGTCTTTATTCCAATCATACATGCATGGATCCAAGGAGAGGAAATGGTTCGGCAGTGAGTTTGATCCCTTCTCATTCATAATTTTCTAGAAGAAATTGCCTATTGTTGGCCAGTGGTTGTTGCAATAATTCCTTGTATTTGTTGTTCTGAAGAATTAGTCAAGTTTTTATCAGCAGGAGATTACATTATAAAACTACGCCGTCCTCGGGTTTAATTTAACCTATTTGAAAGACGAGCTTCACCTGCCAAGAAGTTAAAGAAAGACTTTCGTGACTGTTTCTTGGGCACAATCGGTTGATTTTTTCCTTTCAGGTGATCCCAATTCCTCGATTAAAACTTGAATATACATTTCATTTTTTTTTATTTCGAATTGATTTGCCAAACCCTCGAGCTGTTTTGCTTGGTGTGATGGATTCGAGCCTATGGAGCTGCGGAAAAGAAATTTGTTGTGACTGTTCAATTCCTGGTGTGAGTGGCATGCATTCCTAAGACCTGGCAAGAAGTACTTGGTGAGTCTCGACGTAAAAAAGCATTCAGTGGTTTGCCGGCTGAAAGGAACTGACCATCAGAAAAAGCCACCTCTAATCACCGTACAAGGCTGATTTATCCATTATTTTCGTCTGGTTGTAATGGAATTATTCCGCCTTGAGGCTGCAGCATCTTCCTTTTCTCTCGACTTCTTTTAGAGGATGGAAAAAGCCTTAATGCAAATGGAAAACAAAACACGAAGACTTTAAAGAAAGACAAAATGTTGCCGAAAAGGGTTATATTACCTCTATTTCGTTTTTGTTTTTTTTTTTTGAATATTTTTCTCTAATCATATCTTATCTTATTTTCTCTTGTCTTTTTTTCAAGAAGCTTAAAACTCTTTATATAAATAAAAATCAACCTTTATGGGATAGAAAAATAACACCAAGTCAAATAGAAAAGAATCAAAAGATTATATAAAATCCAAAATTAAACCAAAAATTTAAAACTAAAAAGAAAAAATAATGAAATTGAACCAGACTATATCTTTCAAACCTAATTCAAGGGCCTTCCAGACCTCGGTTGATTATAGTCAACGGATTCTTTTATAGAAAACTATGTCTATAAAATCATCCAGTAAAATCAAGTTTAATTATCTAAAGTTATGTGGGCTCTTCTTATCAGATTATTTGTGTTGAAGCATGCCTTCTTTTGAGTCCAACTATGTCCCATCAGTTTATAAACGAGTTTATTAAGCTTTTTGCATGCTTTATTAGTGAGAAATTTACAATTGACTTTTCCACATGATCTGCCGGTGGCGGATTCATAACTGATTGTTCAGAACTGTCAATTCTTCCAACACGCATACTACAAGCCTCCCATCTATTCTAGATTCAATGATTAGAATTTATCTCCCTCACTTGTTATGCATGGCTTCTCAGTTGTCACAAGACCGATGAATATCCCGAGCTGTTTTGATGGTTACATTTACAGTAGTATACATACACAAATTATGCACAGCACTGCAGCTAGCTTTTTTCAACATCTCCAGATTAACGGGTAAGACAACTGATCAGCATCAAATCCTCCTTCCATTGAAATCCTAGCTCCATAGATTCTTCTATGATTTGAAGTTTGTTAGTCTAGATGTACTGTTTATCGTGAAGGAATAAGAAGAACAAAAATACAAGGCCCAAGCACAATAACATAATTCATATAGCAGGTTGTAGTCGATAGTTTGAAGCTATACTCATAATTGATTCTCAACTCGCTTGCCAGAGACGAGAACGATTGGACAGCTAAAACAATATAGTAGATTCAATGAACACAAAGCAAGAACTTTCAATATTTCAATTCTAATTCTGTGAAATCAAATGGATCGTACAAAAAGTGAAAAGATTTGTCATATTTGGCATTGCCAAATTTCAGATTGTCAAAAGCATTGTTTGCTTAGAATAATACACTTCTTTGAGCTAAATAAAAGAAAGCTGATCGAACAGCACTGCCTTTTCTTGCTTCAATGTTGATGAATCTATGGCCATGCATATATATATTTGACAGATCAGAGCCATATCCCTCCTTCCTTCACATACTGCAAGTACCTAGCAAATTCTGGCCTAGCCGTAGGTTTCTTCTTTCTACGATTATTGAAGAGACTAAACAGTGGATGACTCTTGCTAACCTTTCTGCTGCTAGGCTTCGCCGGAAAAATATTTTGAAGGGCCAGTTCTGGTCCCAACTTTCGTGACTTTGATGAGCCAAAAACACTAGCTGGTACGCTTTTAGCCCTCTTCAACTTCCCATCCAATAGACTTATGTTAACAGGCTCGTCAACTAACCTTTCATAACCCCCATGGTTCCTGCATGTGCTCAATGCTCTCAACATGGCTTGATGCTAATAGAAGTAATATGCTCAATGCCCTGGAAGATAACATGAACTTGGACTGTGTGTGTATATATGGAAGAATCGGTGTGGTTGGTGAGCACTTCTTTGTGGACGAAAATGAACAAGTCAAAAGCAATGACCTACTGATTAATTTAAGATATTTGGCCACGTGTTTGTTGCTTGATTAGTGAGAAATGCTATGAACAGTTGCTGATAAAGTTGTGGGAGGATCCTGTCCGTCCATATGGTGAGGTTTACACGAAATGAATAGACAGGATTTGCTGATGCATGCATGAGCGACCGTGCGTAGCATTTTTTAAACCAGTTGGTCTTTGTTTGGTGAGCTCTTTGTTCTTTTGTATGTTTTTGTGTGTGAAAGGTTATCTCGCAGCTCTGACTTGTCAAGAAACGGCTGCTTGGCTCTGTCTTTCTAGACTTTTTCAGGTGCAACCCTCCATTCCAACCACAAGCAAGAAGAAAATTTCAAAGCTCACAGGTGAGATAGTGACCTCGTGCATCAAAAAATTCAACTCTTCTTTATGAGCAATAGATTATGTGGGTGGCGGATTTGGAAACGTTGTCAGTGATATTGGTGTTTTTAGCTCCAACATGCATGTAAGATGTGCGGTGTGTTCCAGGAAGGTTCGTAGAAAGCTCTCTAACAAGGAGGCGTCGAGGCCAATTGCAAGAAAAACCTTGTAAAAGAGCGTCGATGGAAGTCTTTTTCTTCTTCTTTTTTTTGGGTGTTAAGTGATGACTCGATCATCAAAGCAACCCAGACAGGGACAATGCAGAGTTTAAAAGGACAGCGGCAAGCTGCGGAAACTGGAAACAAAAGACAGAAATGACGAGCTAAACTAATTAAACAGATCCCAAAACTGACAAAACAGTAGTATACTCAGAGTCTTCTGAAGCATCTTTGAACCCTTGCGTCTTCTCTGCAAATCCTGAATGAAATTCTTCAAAAGAGAATCCATTTCTCCTCCTGAGGAGTTACAGGCATTGTTCAGTGACAAAAAAAATTTTTTCCTTTTTTCTTGTTAGTTTTCTTTTCTTTTTCTGGTTTTTCATCTCCAATAGAAAATATTAGAAAACATGTTCTTCATCAAATCTCAGAAAATCTTTCTAACATAATGTATTCATGTCATATTGTTTTCCATTTGGAGAAAAATGGCAAAATAGAATCGTGTTTAAATTAAACATTTTTTCTATGATATTCTTTACATTTTGATATTTTTTTATCATTATTTTTAGAGGAGAGATATAAGATGAATATAATAAATGAATATTTTTTTCAGATTTTTTTTATTTTTAACATTAACACATCAAAATCATAAAAAAATACTATAAAAATCAATTCACTAGTTTTTCAAGTCAAACACTTTTAAAATGCAATTTTAAACATAAAAACAGTCTCCAGGGTGAAAATTTTTGGAAAACAGATGTTTTCCAACTTCAGGCATTATAGTGGAAAAAGCGAAATTTTTTTCCTTTTTCTAACTTGTAAAAATAGATCATTTGAACACAAATTTCTTTTTCCATATTTCGTTTTCTATTTTTCTTGAAAATATGGAGTATTACTCCATTACTGAACACACCGATAAATTCTGTCATTCACAGCTTTCTGAACTAAGTACACAAATGAGTACCAAGCAATACACATAACCCTGGATTTTTTTTTTTCCCAGCAGAAACTCTTTACCCAATAGAACTTATCACCTTAGCTACCAACTTGCTTGTTAATGCCACGCAGCTTTATTGCAGAACATGTAAAGAATAGATCACCTCTGACCTCATTTTAGATTTCACATCATACAAGAAGTCTTAAACACTCTGCCCATCTTAACTTGCTTGCTTTATTCTCCTTATTTCATAACCAAATTATAATTATTTCTGACATCATTTCGAAACAGACACCAAGACAAGTCGGATTTTGAAATATTTGACGGAAAAGTCAAGTATTTCCTCTCAAGGCCAAATTTTTATCATTTTGCCGACCACTTATTAACAAACTTGGTACCCAGTCTCGTAAAAGTTGTTAACACCTTCTCCTTTCATATAGTCAAATTAGAACAGTATCAGTAAGAGCAAAAACAACCAACCTCGTTGCCAGGAATCTCTGTTTATGGAAAATGGATGACAAATGAGATCTGTGATATATTTGCCTTCAGAATGGTTCACAAGAAGCAAGTATTTGATAGGCCCCAATAAACTGTAATTAGCCCTGAGAGGAATTCGGCTCTGCTTTGTGGATTCTAGTTAGCCAGGTGCTGAATAAGTCTGGAGACTACTTGTTTCAAAAATAATGTTTTGGAAATGAGAAACTAATTTTCCGAACCTGCACCGTTATCTCAAAACTCCAAAAACGAGACCAGTCAAGTAATTTACCAGATGCATCTGTTCACTTCTATGAATTGCTTTAATGGAAATCTTCCACGTGGAAATAGAATAATGGAAAAGCCAGACCTGAGAGTGGTGCACTTTCTGAGTCTTCTTGATGAATAACAGTCTGCTCTTTGATCAAAATCAAGAAGTTCAAACCACCCCTTTTCTGCTCTAATTTGTAGTTAAGTGGCAATTTCATGCAACATCTAACCAGCTACTACCTAAGACTTTAGTCAGTCCTTTCTTCCTCATATTGTTTCTCAAGCTCTCCACAACATCCCACCTATCAATGGATGCATAGAACTTTGAAACCAGCACATGAATGCCATCATTATTTGGTTCTAATTCCAAGAGATGCTTTGCAGCAAACTCACCCCTAGATACATCCAGGTTAAGACAACAAGCATTCACTAGTGCTGCCCACACTGCAGCTGTAGGCCCTATACCCTTTTTAACCATATCATGAAAAAGGCACCATGCATCTTCTATTTGGCCAGCACGGCCTAAGATATCTATGACGCAGGAATAATGCTCCTGACTCGGATCCAGACCATATTTCTCCCTTGCAGAATTAAAAAGTTCTTGGCCTTCTTTGACTAGTCCTGAATGCCCACATGCTGATAGAACAGCAAGAAGTGTCAAAGAATTTGGCAAGACTCTACTTCCTTCTTGCCCCATCTCTTTAAACAGCTTGAGTGCTTCATCCCCATGACCATGCCTTCCATATGCATCTATCATGCTAGTCCAAGAAACAACAGTTTTATGACAGATCCCGTCAAATATTGATCTGGATTTCAAAATTCTCCCACATTTTGCATACATATCTAATAACACATTGCACACTTGAGTATTTGCAATAAATCCAAATCGCAGTGCCACGCAATGAATCTGCATCCCAATCCACAAATCTGAATTATCAGAGCAAGCAGCAAGAGCAGTAGTAAGTGCAACCGCATTTGGTCTCATAGTACTCATCACTAAAAACGCCTCCTCGTATCTCCTATGCTTGACACACCCAGCAATCAAAGAATTGCGCAAAACCTCATCTTTCCTGCAACTCAAACAAGAAAAAACTTTCATAGCTTCGCTAATATACCCCACATTAGAGTAAAAATCAATAAGAGCAGTGCCTAAAACCACCAAATCTCGACCCATCACAATGACCAAGCCATGAACTTGCTTACCTTGTCGAAAAGCCTTAATAAAGGCACAAGCCTTAAGCACAGAACACAGTGTAAACTCAGTTATCTCCACACTCTCCCTCCTCATTGCTCTAAAAACACCAAGCGCTTCCTTAGCAAGACCATGCCTAAGAAAACTCGAAACCAAAGCATTCCAAGTCACAACGTCCCGGAATTCCATTTCTTCAAAGACCTTAACTGACTCATCCAAGCACCCATATTTTGAATACATATCCATTACTGCAGTTTTAGTTATAGTTCCCAAATTCGTGCCTGTCTTAATCATTAAAGCATGGACTTGTCTGCCACACTTCGTGTCAGGCAAAGCCGAGCATGCACGGAGAACCGGCGTAAAGGTGTAAGCATCAAGGTCAAGAAATGCAGAATGAATGCGAGAGAAGAGATCCCATGTGGCAAGAAAGTTTCCATCGCGAGAATAGAAGGCGAGTTGAGAGTTGAGGGAGTAGAGGTCTCTGTGAGGTAATTCATCGAACAGGTTGCCGGTATGAACATAACGGTTCTGAAGGTAGATGGTTGCGGTTGCTTCCGAATAACCGTTAATGGGTGTTCTGGCGGAGAAGTTAGGGTAACAAAAGAAACGGTAACAAATGGACAGCGACCGGGGTTTAGGAGGCATCAAATATGAAGAGGGAGTGATTATTTCTTTATTAACAAATGAGGGGAAGAAATGGCTTGTGAAAGTGGACGGCGCCTATTAAATCAAAATTGTTTTGGAAAAAAAAGAAGAAAAAAAAGGGGTTAATTGGGTAAAATTCGATCAATTTCACACTAATTTAAGCTAAATTTAATAACTATAATCATGGTTGATAAGATTAACCAACTCTAAAACTAAAATTCACATGAACCAGCACTAAAATCTAAAATTGTGAGGATGAATGGATGATAAGGATTTGAACATGGGATGCCTCCATGTTAATAAGTTGAATAATAAATAATAGTTATGGAATAAATATCCATGTAGATAACTGAAAAATGATGAATATATAATTTTTTAAATTAATAGGGGTAATAGATAATATATATATATATATATATATATATATATATATATATAAACTGATATATTCTCATCCCTGAATTAAGTTTTAATTGGATTGAGAAGGGCTGGAGGCTAATTATCAAAGTGAAAATACTCGGTAATGGTGTTAAAATCATGAATGAACTTGTAAAATCTAATAGTTTTATGAGTTAATATAAATTTATCGTATAAGATCGATTTAAAAAATAAAAAACGGAGACAAAATCCGACTAAAATCATCTTGACTCGTTAAAATAGAGTAAAATCATGATTTGAAGACTGATTTTACAAGTTCAATCGATATGCCCTCTCCTTCCTTTTTTCCATCATCGTTGACGTCCTCTCCACCAGCCACCGTGAGATCCAAACAACTTCAGCCCTCTACTGTAGATATGGGTACTAATTAACTGTTCTAGATAGAAACTAGGAGGATTTTCCCCCTCTGTTTTGGGGTCAGTGGGGAGTTTGAGGAAGGAACAAGGATGTCAATATAAGCACCTGCACCTGGCCTTCCTTGGATCCATAAGCAGCTACTGAGACCGAGAAAGTTCTATTATCATCCCTGTCAAAGATAGAGTCTGTTTGCTTGCTTAAAGGGAGTGGCTGGTTCTTGTTAGGTGGAAATCAATCGTAAAGTTTTACTATTTCTTATTGTATTCTGTAAATTAGCTCCCTTTTGATTCTTCCTCAATTCAAGAACAAGACTTGAAGTGCCACAGATATTGTATTGACAAAAAGAAAATGTGCTTGTTCTTGTCTCTCTCTCTCACGCTTTCTTTATTGGGTGTGGGAAGGAAAAATGAAGGAATTTACTTGTGCCATCTTTTATTTGCTCTGTTATGCCATACATCCATGAATTTAACTCCCAGTTTATTGCTAATTGCTTTGGTTCAGCTGATGCCTTTTACTTTAATTCCTTTATTCCAGGACATGATTCTTAATGGCTTGTATTGGCAGCAGTCATTTGCTGCTGCAAGATTTTATTGATCAAGATTAATTTTGCTTCTGTTTTGTCAGTAAAGTACCGTTGAATATCAAGATAAGACCAACTTGATAATTTTGTTTCTGTTTGATAGAATATCAACACAAGGCCAACTCAAATTCTCCATTTTTGTTCTGCAGATGCTTGTAACATCAAGTAATTTAGAGCAGACAATGATTCAATAAAGAATTCTCAAAAAGCAATTATGTAATCTAAGGTACTTGAACCA
>Ga0325410_1009322_pt1 | contig 10493 bp, 7 predicted proteins | sample PopdelMetagenome_16_FD_206182 | JGI IMG/M metagenome (GOLD analysis project Ga0325410, IMG submission 206182) | Populus deltoides microbial communities from Bellville, Georgia, United States - Xylem-PdIQD-R3 | ecosystem: Host-associated > Plants > Phyllosphere > Stem > Wood/Secondary xylem...
AAAAAAAACATGTTGAGAAGCAATACCAAATAAAATATAAATCTCTCAACGAAACAATTTCTTGAATTAAGTTATGAAGTGATCAAAACGTTGTGTAATTCAAACCCCCGTCTAATTAATTCATGTTCAATATTCAATTTAAATATGAACAATGTGGGGGTTTAATTGCAAAATATACTTTTGAGAGAAATCAAATTGAGAATATGATAATCTTTAAGGGGTATATTTATCCTCTCCCCTTTTTTGATATAGTCTTGACGTCTTAACTGGTGTCAAATTTAAGGATTTTAGCTGTCTCCCCTTCACATGGGAAAAGAAGTAAAGAAAAACCATTGATTTTGCTTATTCTTTTCTCAAAAAAAAAGAAAAATGAAAAAACTATGATATATAATTCATAGGCTATAGTTGTCTACCTGTTTTAATCTAATGATTAATCTTGCTTAGGATGGACGACTTTTCTAGCTAATCATATTCACCATTCAAGATAGAAAAACAATTATTAGACAATTGACATTAAATGAATTTTAAAAATAACCTGTGTCTACAATGTGATTATTCAAGTTGAACGAACTTGAGTTTTAGCGCGTGAATTCCTTTTTTTTTTTTTTTTTTTGCTATTGGAAATTTTAAATTTTAAGTGATTAATGTTTCATGTGATGTTTTTCTAGTGTAAATTTAGTATTGTGTTTATGTGGCAATGTATTTTTTAAAAGTATTTTTTTAATTAAAATAATATTTTATTTATAATATAATTTTTTTATTTTTTATATCAATACATTAAGACCATAAAAAAACATATAAATTATATTAATTTGATGTTTTTAATGATTTTAATGTATTGATATAAAAAATAAAATATATAACAATCAAAAGATTGATGATCAAATTTAATATAATCAACAAATGACAAGATATTTTTGAATTTTTTATAATTTCTATAAATTGACAAAATAAAATAAAAATATTTTTAAAAAAAATAAGTTAAATTTCTCTTTGATCGAAAAATATTTTATATTAATTAATTTTTCTAATAATAAATAAACATGTAAAAGTTTAAATAGTAAAAATCACTTTTCATAAAACTAAAGCACAATTTTAACAGAATTTTCATTTTTTTAAGGTTGCTTTACATTTAATTAGCGTAACCTTCACAATATATATTTTTTTCAATTCCAAGGACTGCACCATTCCTAGTACTGTTAACACAACTACTTGAAGTGTACTATTTATGTAATTTTTGTCTACCTGTGGGAGTTTGCTTCTTTTCTTTTTTAATTTCAGATGGGCTATTTCGGGGGGGAAAACTTATTTATATCATGAAAGTATCTTTGTGTCATCACATACGATGAGAAGAAATCAAGCAGGCCCAGAAACAGTTAAATGCATGTTGAGTTGACAAGTGACAGAGGCAGTGAAGTTGCTGTGATGAAGAAAAGAAAGAAAGAAATAACAAGGCGTAAAATACAAGCGATAAACACGGGAGAGCTTCAGTTTAAGATTTAATATGGCCCTCTGTGTGTGTGTGTGTGTGTTACTGACTGACCCATTTTGTCTTTGCCATGTCTTGATTCTCGTGTATGTCTCTAGCCCTCTCTCCCTAGAAGCTTTGTAACTTGAAATCAAACCCTTTTCTTTCTTCTCTTCCTCGCTTTCTTTTCTTTTCTCTCTTGCTTTCTTGAAAGATAAAAAGAAACGGACTTTTGAAGTGAAAAGAGAAGAATGACACCTATCCAATCGAGGGAGGCAGATGTGTCCTCTGATGTTTTTCACTGTTGTCAAGTAAAGAATGGCAGGGAATTATTGGGGAGGGTCTCGCTATTTTCCTCCTGTAAGTTTAGTCGTGTATAGGTTTTTTAAAACCAAGTTTAAAAATAAAACTAAAACTATATGATGACACCTCATATAGGAGTTTGAAACTAAAACATACTTGATAAAAAAAATCTATAAAACAGCTATTTCAAGTGAATTTCTCTAGAAAAACATTTCTCATCATCTATGAATTGCGGAACTTGCTTTAATGTAAAATCCCATGCTTAACTACGATTTCAATCCTTGACATTGTATAGCCTATAATAGCCACCTGAAATTCCTATAATAGCTACGATTTTAATGTAAAATCGATACTCTTTCTTCCTTTCCTCACTTTCTTTTCTTCTCTCCTGCTTTTCTTGAAAGATGAAAAGAAATGGACTTTTGAAGTGAAAAGAAAAGAAAGACATCTATCCAATCGAGGGTGAGGGGGAGGGGGAGGTGTCTGATGGTTGGGAATTATTTCATGGTCTTGCTGTTTTCATAATATAATTAAATAGCTTTTTATAATCTACAGTCTCGTGGGAAAGGAACATTGCAATTTCTCAATCCACACACATCTGAGGAACAGAAGCACATATACATGTTTTTTAAAGCAAATCACAGTTTGAAACACGGCATTACCGCCGCGTAGATAAATGGGCACTTAAACCATCCCACTTCGATATGTGGAAAAGCTGATTACAGTAACTTTGAAGTGTTGAGTCAAGAGGTTAATGAATTGGATACAAGAAGAGAAATATCCCATTAATAATACTTTTGAGTGAAAATGGCATGGTCTATCTATAGTTCAATTTGATTGTGCGAAAAATCGTACTAGAATACCTTAACCACTAACACTAATCAGCATTGAAAGCAACACAATAACCGTGGGACTGTTTCCAATGAATCGGAATGCCCCAGCGTGACGGGTACGTGCAGTTGACTGAAACTACATTAACCAATATCCTACACAGAACGGCACACTAAGCTGCTATATTATATTCAAGGAAGGCTTTCCCTGCTTCATTGAATCAAGGACTTTCCCTCCCACCAAGTGTTATTAAACCTGGCCAGCTTGACGAGTCAATCTGATGACTTCCTAACCAGCTTCTAACCAGTAGACTAGGCAAGTCCAATCCACGACTTGTAGTCAAAATTGATATAAACCGAATAGTTGGGAGACATTTTTTGAGGTTAGCCCTATTTGGTTTAGGGCAACATGTCCTTCCATGAAGAATAATTAGAGGCTAAAGAAAGCCAGAACCAGACTATAATGTCATGTAAAAGAATTGGATTGATCAATGATTTACAAGTTGTTTTACATGTTTGTGCGTGTGAAGTAGGATATGCCCAGTGAGAATAGAACTTTGTTTCAAGCTTGTCATGTACATGGTAGAATATAATACAGAAGGCATGCTGTAGACCATACAATAAACATTACCATTATAGCAATGGCGAACAGGAAGTGACTACTGAAACAGATATACCTCAAGCTTTCTTCTGGGAAAATTTTCATAGCAACCCTGAAGGGTATTACAGCTAAATCCTAGCTCCTGTTTAAGTCAAAAAGCCTCTGCATTCTGTAACTCAAATGGCTGCAACTGTTCACAAATCAGAAGTAGAGATTGTTAGATAAGGTGATATTTAAGTTCAGCAAAACAACTGAAAATCTATGAAGGAATATGATTTTTTTTTTCTTTTTTCCAGCTAGCCCTCTATATCCTCAGAGCAGCATATCTACCACCATCAACGAGCTCAAAACCATTCTTTTAAAAAGGAAAACAAAAGTTTATATAGTCATCTATTATGGAAATTTAGTTTAATTTCAAGTCTACCAAATTGTTAGGAAACAAGACATTCCAGTGTACGTATATATCTATGTGCCATTCTCAACAGTTTCTAATAACATCTAGCCAAATGTGTGAAGCCTTCAGCACTCGGGTGATAATTGCTAGACTGGAGAACAACACATGGTAATAAAAGTGAATGGAAACTTTATATTTCATGCCAACTTGAAAAAAGACCTACTTAAGATAATAAAATTTTGGAAGTTTGATGGGAGAATTATATTGAAGACCTTCCCTAACAGTCACGACTCACCAATTTTTGGATTGGTGATGATCAAAAGATGATAAAGACAAAATATGCATCATGCAACATTAAGAATTTTGCTATCAACTTAATCAATATAGCACGTGTGGAAAAATAAATACTTACACTAAGAATTAAAGTGAGGCTCAAAAGAGTAAAGATGTTTGTTTGTTCATGTGTTGGATTCTACTGCAAAAAGACTTCTCTGTTCATCTGTTGGATTCAACAACAATCGGCAGAACATCCATGCTGCCCCAACCACTGATAAAAGAGATAGCATCGCCAAAAATCCAAAATGTGAAGCATCATTTGCTATTATTGCAACTCCCAACATTACAGACTCTGCCAAACTTGCAACAGAAACTTCTGTTGTGCCTATAAGATTTGCTTTGGATGTTGGGATCCCAGTTTGAAGAATCTGTGCTCCCACAACATCATATGACATGTGTCCCAGCCTTGATAGTACCTGCATATAGAGGTTGATCAATTTTTTTCTCAGAAACCTGAACTAACAGCTTAGTGTTAATGAAAAGCAAGAATTTATGGGCAGGGACACGAGCATCATCTATCAGCATCAACAGCATGTGTTTGTTAAGGAATTCTAAAAGATTTGATTTACTTGATAAGTTTATAAGAAGTTTTCCATTTTGATAAATTTTAAAAGTATACGTGCGATAGCAATTCTGAAGTTAGAATTGAAAACAAACACACAAATAAATGAAAATGCTTACAATCAATCCCAAGAAGAAGAGTACAGGGCTCTGCTGAGAGAGAGACCCACTCCAATACACAGCAACAGCTAAGGAGAGAAGAGAAGCCTGAAATACAAGTCCAGCTGCTCCAGCCTGGTTGAAGACAGAAAACTATAAGAGCCAGAGCAGAGCAGCAAATACTAGGTGACTTGTAACAAGTACAACAAGCAGAGGATGTAACCTTTAAAATGCCAAGTTGCTTGACCAAGGTTGCTGACAGAAATGTTGCTGCAACACCCATGAAAGCACATAATCCACTGAAGCCCCCTATTACAGATGGATTAACTCCTGTTGAACAATATGGTTTCTTGGAGTTAGCATGGAATTCAAAGAAGTCAGAAAATGGTTTGATACAGAAAAGCTCATAGACAATTTGAAGTGAATCTCCAAGTATCAGCATTTCAAAACCAAAAGAAAAATGAAATTGTGTCAGTGCATGAAAATCACTTCTTTTGCTTTCTGCTGACATAGCAAAGTTTGCAGTGACTAACTTCATTAAATAAAGCAAAAACAACCATCCAATACAATGACTATAGTTTCTAATCAATGTATACACGTGTGCATTTGAACAAAGAAGATGATTGCATATGGTGATTTAAGAAATCAAGTATAGCACAACAAAATCTCAGTGATGATAATTGTAAAAAGCCCTTTTAAGACTTGCCTAAAATTCTCTAATAATAAAGATAATTGCATAATAATTGTGCAAAGAGTTTGTAAAGTACCACGCTGTGTCAAAAATGCTGTCATCAAACTGCTTGGAGCAAGAACAACATTGAAGAAGAGGAGCACGTAGGCAAGGCTTGCAGGAAGAACGGGCTGCTGCATGTATTCCTTCCACCCAAGCTTGATAGTTTCCAGACCTCTATCCACTGTTTATTCAGAAAACAAATCCATGAAGTTAGCTAGAACAGTGACCTAACTTGAGAATGTCAATGGCATTAACTTTTACCTATACTGCCAGCATCAACCACAGCTTCTTCAGAAGATTGTCCACAGCAGGTTTGACAAGATCTTGGACGGTCAAGAACCCCGGTGGCTAGCTTGTTGGTTAACCATGTGAGACCAATCTGAAAAATGGATTCAGGTGTCAGAAATGACAGCAGAACACTCTTTAAACTAGGAAGATAGCAGGAAAGTGATTACCATGACTGGTAACGACCAGATCATTGAAGCAGCAGCAAACTTCAAGCAAGTCACTGGCTCATATTTGGAGAGAAGAATTCCAAATACTGATGCTCCAGCTATCTGCAATCATGTGTAATGAGAGACCTACTAGTAGTAAATTTCCATAATTGATTCCTATTATGAAAGTTCAAATTGATTTTATGTTATATGTCTGAAGTAGCAATGGAAGTGAACTGATTTACAGTTACATGCAGTTCATGGCATATGTATTGAGAAACTATACTATTGTCATACTTATACAAGTCCATGCACACCTCACAGATAAGATCAATTCGATTAAGAACAGCATTTGCTTGTGCGAGTGCAATAGGCCTATTCATTCCTGCTAACTGTACACACAAGGACACTGCATTAGAGATTGCTAAAGTTTCCAGGAGATTGAAACAATAACCATTAAAGAATCTGGCAATAATGACTGCACAGAAAGACAATACCAGTATGACCCAATCACGCTCCACAGCAACCCCTGTAGCTACTCCACATAGCCTCTCGATAGCCCCCGCTAAAACAAGTACGATAAACCATGGACGGAGAAGAACAGATGACACAGAAGTAGGAGAAACAGTATGTGCATGAATTATCATTGTTGCAGATAACAACTGTGCAGCTGCCTGACATAAACAGAATAATAAAGAAAAGAACTGCAAGAGATAGTCTATATCCAGCTAGGATGTATGGTGTTATAAAAATTACCTGGACAACATTTAAACCCATATATGCAGGTACTCTGGGAGAATAATCCATGAGTTTGCCAACCAAAGGGCCGCCAACAATTATGGCAAGCTGTTTAACACATTGCTAGTTAGAAAGTATTCCTGAAGCTACAAATAAAGGAATCCAGTTTAATGTATTGCAAAATCACAACCTTACTGAAGAAACACATGACCGCCACTGGTAGAAGGCTAGGATGAAGCAACGCAATAGCAGAAGGCCAAGCAAAATTCCACAGCTGTTCCACTAAATTTCCAGCTAGAGAACTAGCATAAAGTGCTGCAACACACAAGTCTTTCATGTTATGATGATCTTACATCAACTGGATGCATTTCTATTTTAACAGGACAAAAAAGCATCATCATGCAAAACACAGCCAACGATTTTGATAAAAGGTGAAGAACTATTATAAGGACACGAGTAGACCAGAGAAACAAAACACCTTCTGAGCAGTAAAGCTGCAATATCAGGCAAATTAATGGTCTTCCACCATTAGGTTCCAATATAGAATCACCTAGATGCTGATTAAAAAAACTTTAATTTTTCTTAAACAAAAAAATTATAGGATCAAAATCTGATTTCAACCTAAGAGACTGGGATCTCCAATCTGCATGACACAAAGGAGCACGTCAACATCATTTCAGAAAGCACCAGTGGCACATGACACAGGAAACTGAGGGCACAAATATGATTAGGAAGAATGTAACACATAGTTTGACTCTAAGCACATTCACATCTTTCAAGCTAACAATAGTGCTTAGTTATGTAGAGGCGGAAGAGCCTTAAACTTACCATACAATCCAACTGGATGGGCTGGAGTTGCTGCGAGGGCATTCTGCTCCTCCTCTGATAAAACCTAGGACAAAAACAACAAAGCAATGAGAGAATAATATGCTGATACTTGAAAATCATCATATGGAGAGGGATCTCAACTTAAGAATCAAATAACAAAGGAACATAAAAGCCAACAGACATACAGGCAACGCTGTCAAAACACTATCCACATAAGTTGTCTCAGCTAGTAAGCTAAGAGATTCACTCTCAAGGATATCTGTTTTGAGATGAACAATGGGGGTTGAACAGTCACACTCGGCAGCCGATAAATCTTGTGGTGCCTCATCCTCAGTGAGAACATTGCTCAAGTGCAAGTCAGTATTTGTAATTGAGCACCTTGAATTTAAATTCCTGAACCTGCAAAATTAGTTGTAATATTTAATTTGCTTATTAGAACATTTATCAAACACTTGATTTTCCAGCTGATTCAAGCAAAATTTGTGCAGGTTTCTAAATTCTCAGCATTATTCCTATCAGCTGGGCTTATAGAGACATCGAGAAAAAAAAAAATATATATATATATATAAGGCATAAAAATTTAGAACCAGATGTTATAAGCAGCTAAATATAGGTCCAGAAGAAAGAAAACTTTTTCTTAGCAATTGCTTAGAAAAAAACTTAAAGCAGCCCAATTGTTAAGTTCTTCCGGTTTCAAAATGTAACAATTCAATTCAAGTTAAATCAAATAACAGAATTACGCAATGCAATATACAAACTGATATCCAATATTTCCCTTTCCTCATTTGCATTTTATCAGCAACCAAACACTACACAACTTTCAAATTTCACCATTTCCAGGAAAAATTACAAGCCAAAAACCGACTAAATCTCCAAAACCCAGATGAGCAAAACTCCCAAGGATCAATAATTAACCCTCAATATACCCAAATTCTCTCATTTCCTTCACTTACTCAACAACCAAGCACACCAAACAAAATCCAAATATCTAATAAACAAAACTACCTGCAAGAACTTGAAGCTGAATCTAAATTCAACCATCTTCGATCATTGATGCTATAGCGAACTCTCGAAGCAGATGATGGCAATAAAGAGGCTTTTCTAACAAAGAATCCATGAAAATTGAAAGACTGTGAAACTGTGACCATAGCCATGACAAAGACTTCAACTTTAACAAATTCAAGTTAACAAACTTGAAGAAAAAACAATTAGTACTGTACAAGTCTTGAATACTCATGCAGCCTTGAAGAAATTCAAAATTCAAGGACCCTTTTGGCTAAATTTTATTGGGTTTGGTTTCATGAGAGAAATAAAGGTGTCAAGTTTTGATAATCAGAGAGTAAAAATGTGGTCTTTTTGATATGGGAATTCTAAGGATGAAAGGTTTTTTGATGGGATTAGGTGAAAGAACAACCTTATCTATGTGGACTATGGTGGCTTTGTTTTGGAATACAGGCGGACAGTTCAACTTCAAGTGGGAGTTTGCATGCTGCTTGCTTTGCTTGCTTGTGTGGCTACTAGTTTTGATGACTCGCTCACTATTGCTTTTGGGTTTTTTTTTTATTATTATTATTTCATTTTAGAAGTTTCTGTGGGCTAGGTTTTGGTGGGCTCTTAGCTGCCAACTAGAATTTGCCATGCTGCCATTCAAAGTTTCACAAAAATTAAGGACTTTGAGTATCAAGACCAAATCGCAATATTACAGCAACCTTCGTTTAATTGAATTTAATTCCAAAAGTTTTAATGAATTTTTATATTTATGATTATATTATGGGTAAAAATTGAATTTTAAATGAAATTTAATTTTAAAAAATAATATAAAAATGAGTTAGAGGTCTATCTTTATGATTTAAATAGGAGAATTAATATTAAAATTAATTATTTTTTTAAAATACTCATATATCCATTACTTTACAAAAAAAACCCTTTAAAAGAATAAAGTGAAGATGACAAAGGTAATATAAAAAATAAAATGAATTAAAATTTATCTCTTTCAAATATATAAATTTAATTTATTTACAAATTGAATTCAAATATAAACTTATAATTAAATTCAATTATAAAGGAGAATAAGTTACAAATAGCATGTCAGTAAGAAAAAAAAGTGGCAACTATGGAATTTTTGGAATTTAAGTATATGGTTATAAAACTTGATATGGATAAGACCCGAGTTATTATAAGTTAAGAGGATTGAATTTCAAATAATTATCAAAGAAAAATCAAATAATATTATTTTAACTAATAGACCCAATTTAGACTTAATTAATCAAATTAACCTGGTTTTTAAATAAGTTAGATAGATTTTTTTTTAATCCAAGATATTTCATGTCTAAAATTAAATAGGTTGACCTAGATTTTATAATTAAAATTTTGATTTTTATAATTATAATTTTGACTGTGGGAGCGCTAATCATATGTGTACATACTGTTGTTAGATGGGCTATTTTGAATCTTTGATATAGGTCATCTTATTAAAATGTGTTTTATTCCCCAATTGGGTTCTATATATAAAAGTTTGTCTCACTAAGACCGTAGCACACTGAGCCCTGCCTTCTAAGGTACTGTTTGGGAATTGTAGCACACTGTGTTTTTTTATTAAACCACATTATCAAATACGCTCTAAAAAAGAGCAAAAATAACTGAAGATTTGTCTCACTAAAAATAGATTTGGTCGATGAAGGATGTTGTTGAAAATCTCCATGTATAGAGATTAAGCCATGTTTAGGAGCAAGCTTTAATGTGCTCCTCTGGTCTTGATCCCACTAATTAGAAGGCTATTTATAATTATATTTCATGATTTTTTAGATAAATTAAAGTGTGATCCTTTTGAGCTGATGATGGGGTTAAGGAAGGATCATCTTACTGATTATTTTCAATCCTGGTACTATAAGGAATTAGTGGCTTTCTTTTGTGGTAGGTTTATTTGGTGAAGAAAATTTGAAACAAAATTTAATTTAATAGTTTTTCTAGGTAAGTGTTTGTTTTGTGATAAATATTTTCATATAAATTATTTTATACTATTTAGACATGTTATTAAGGTTTTTTTCTCTTTTAAAAGAATATTATTCTCTATTGTTAATTGTAAATGGTACTAAGCGGTGTTAAAGATAATAATAGATTTTTCTTTAAATTAGAAAATATTGAGAGGTTTATATATATAAATCTTTT
>Ga0325410_1009323_pt1 | contig 10493 bp, 13 predicted proteins | sample PopdelMetagenome_16_FD_206182 | JGI IMG/M metagenome (GOLD analysis project Ga0325410, IMG submission 206182) | Populus deltoides microbial communities from Bellville, Georgia, United States - Xylem-PdIQD-R3 | ecosystem: Host-associated > Plants > Phyllosphere > Stem > Wood/Secondary xylem...
AAAGGAAATGAAAAGCATAAACAAGAGATTAATGAAAATAAAACTTAAGCATTACAACAATAAAGAGAGAGCAAGAACATGATCTTGATCTTAGAACCAAGATTGCTAAATGAATGGCAAATGCCTCATTTAATAGGCTAAAATTCAGAACTATTCATTTGGTAATTGATTATTGATGTAGTGGCCAACTATTGATTTAGTGGACTTGGTGGACAGTAGCACTCAACACTTTGGCTGGATGAAATGACATTGATCCATTCTGAATTTGGCAAAGTGTTCTCCATGAAAGTTGTTGGAAATCATCTTATATTTCCACCCATAAAATGTCAGAGCTTTTGGATCACTAGAGCTTGAGATATGGCTAAAAGACTGAGTAGTGCTGTTGGTGGACGTGGTGGATAGACCTCAAGCTCTTGTCTGGATGAAATGTCATTGTTACCATCAGAATATGAGCAAATCTTCTTCATAACAGTTGTTGTAAATTGTCTTGTCCTTCCACCCACCAAATTTCACTTCATTCAGCCTTCTAGAACTCCAGATATGGGTAAATTCTAAGCAGTGTTTGGGCTGGATTACAGGACAGATTCTGACTTCTCTTTTGTGGTCAAACTTTGAATTTGAAAACGGTAGATTTGGGTCTTACACTATTCATAAACATTGTAGGCCTATTTCTTAGCTTTCCATCCATATAAATTAAGCTGAAATCTAAGATCCACAGCTCCATATATGACCCAATAACTGAACAGTGTTCCAATTTGAATTGAATCGGCATCTCCTTTCTAAGCTTAGCCGTTTCTTTGTCCTTTCACTTTCAATAGTTAATCACATCAATCAATCATTTGAATTGTGAGATATGCCTACATTTAAAATGAACATTTACCATAAATTAAAGCTATCTTATATTATCAGATCTGTTATTATAAAACATGCTCTAGTTAAGGAGTTATTGATACTTCAAGTGCAAAATGATGATATAAAACCTTGATAAAAATGCACTTTTAAGTACTAATCATAACAAAAAAAAATAAAAAGTAAAAACTCAAACAACAAAAGGAAACATCAAACACTAGAAATCACAAACATTTAAAAGCAACAAATTAAAGGTCAAACATGAAAATTACCTTTAGATGTGCTTCTCTGTTGAAATCTCCTTAATCCAACAAAATTAGCTATCACAGCACCATTATTATAAACCAGCAAAGTAGGAAGATTGTAATCTGGATAATTCAGTAAATAATCAATAGACATAATCTTAACAAACTTTGTCCCTGGATATTACACTACCAATTCTTCCAAACATTTCATAAGCACATTACATTCTGCATACCCATTCTTATACATAAGAACCACAATCTGAACATCTAAACATGTCTATAACACTTCCCTCATAAAATCAGAACTGGAAATCAGCACCACCGATCCAAACCTGGCAACCTGTATAGACGTCCTCATTTTTGCCAATCTCTTCTTATGGGAAAAACAAGAACGAAAAAGCTTCAGCAAATTTATTAACATTTTGTTTAATTCAGCAACAAGTAGTCAAAGTTAAAGCTTAGGGTGTAACCAAACCACTAATTACAAATTGCTCGGCTTATGAATGACAAGTACACGATAACTTATGGTGTAGAATGGCATCAATAATCCAGATAAGCCAAACATTGTTCTTTCGTTATTAAATCAAGATAGATGAAACCATAAGGCAACTGTTATAGTTGGATGTTACATTAAGAAAAAGATGAGCCAATAACTATGAAAGAAGAAACCCAATAATTCAAAAATTATGCGATTGAATCAATAGATGTATATCCATTGATTTCCTTTTTTTTTTCCCTTAAACTTAACTTGTGGACCCATAAAAATCAAAGACATTCTAAATAAAATAAAAAGAGGTTCACCCAATGGAAACATGAAACTATCATTGACATAACCAACAAAATCCAAAACACAAACAAATAGATTATCTTTGCCCTATTAATTAAAAGTTTTAAATTACAACACACATAAGATAACATTACAACACAAACAAACTAACCAAGTAAAAAAAACAAAAAAAAAACATACTTGTATTATTGGAGGAAGCGGTTGTCATAGAGATGGAGATCATCTTCAAGTTCGATTTCCTCATCAGTTTTGGAATCAAGAAAAGATTTGTCTTTAGAGATAGAATGTTCTTGATCGAGAGCTGGAGTGAAAGGTAGTGGCTTAAAAGCAGGATATTTTGGTGGCAAGTTTCCAAGCTTTCAATATATATAATCCCATCGAGTTGAAGCTCTTTCCACATCCTTGTATGATGTAACTATATTATTTGATAGTTTCACCCATATTTACCTAGTGTTTTGCCTATGTTTTATATATAAAATGCCTTGATATTCTTTGTTTTATGTTTTGAAGGCACTTTTGGATGAAATATGCAAAAGGGAGTAAATTGAAGGTAATTGGCAGATTTGACCTTCAGTAAATGTTTTGTTTAGAGCGTGAGTTCTAGAGGTCGAAATGAAGTGATTCTAGTAGCATTAAAAAGCTAACATCCATACCTTTCTGGAATTCTAATGAAAGAAAATAAAATAAGGAAGAGCATGGAAATCACAGCCTTCAAAGTCAAATTTCGCAATCTGTCAATATTGACCTTCGACCATTCCAACTTGAATATCTTGAGCTACGGAAGTCCAATTGATGCAAACTCAATTGTTTTAGATTCCAGACTCAAAGCAATATCAACTCTCCAAATTTAATAAAAAAAATGATGTCATATGAAGGAGATATGATGTTTAAAAGATGACAACTGACTTATACCAGCAAACAGGTTTCGTGAAGAAACGAGTTCAAATTATGTTCAGATGCATCTAAATTGACATCCAAGTTTTTATTTCAACAATTTAGCTCCTCTAAGTCAAATCTTGAAGATTTCATGCAAGCCTATTTATCTTTTTTAGGAAAATAGTTATTGAAATACTTAAATGTAAACTGTCTACTTAAGGGAGGACTATTTTGTAAAATAGAGACTAGGGTTTCCTAGGATATAAAAAGAATGAGAGAAGAGAAGAGAGGCAGCCAGCCAAGAGATAAAAAATGCCCCTTCTCCTCCACAAACCCGAAATCATGTTTTCTTCTTTCCTTTTGATTAGTTGTTCAACAAACATGCAAGGCTAAACTCTTTTTCTTGGTTGCAAAGACATGGAAACCTTCGGATTTCAAGAACTGTGAGATCTATTTACCTTTTCTTTTCAGTTTATATGATGAATATGTTTGTTCTCCTATACTTATATTTCCTATGATTGTTTATTTTAATTGCTAGAGCGGACTCTACGTTGTTATTGTAGACAATTTGTTGCAAGTTTGATATCAAAACCGAAGTTGTGGTATATAAACTTGTGAAGCAAATGAGTTTAATAATTGTGGTGGATCTACATTATTAATCTTAGGGAGAACATTCAATCAAATTAAACATAGACTGCGAACAGTTATTTTTTCTTGATAATCAACTTATCTAGTTTTTAAGGCTGCCATTGAATTAAATTACTAGTGTGGACACTGTGATTGTTTGATGGTTAGGGTTAGTTATATGGAAAATCCATTGACTAACCAATTTTTAGAAGAGATAAATATTCAGAATATAAATTGACATCTCGTTTCTATTATCAGTTCTGATTTCTGTAGGTGGATGTGTGCTTGCGACCAAGGTTTGTTTTCTTAATAAATTTTGATTTCAATTGATTTTGATTGCTAGTTTAATTTATATGATAGTTTAGATCATTATAAATCAAACCCCCAAATTGTATAACGTACAGCATAAAAATCTTATCTTAAACTTCCTCATTCGTGGGATCGACCCCTTCCTTCCTTTATACTATCTTGTGTGTATGTTTCAAGCTAAGGTAATTAATTTATGTAACCGTGACATCGTAATAAATTTTGGCGCCGTTGCCGGGGAAGTAATTTTAGTTGATTCTTGTGCTGTTATTTTTATTTGCTGTGATTGTTATTTTTTTTTGAAAAAAAAAGAACCAGAATTTTTGTTTGCAACGGTGTTGTTCATTTATGGCAGCGGTACTGTTCAAAACAGATTTTTTGGTGGAATTAGATATCGACCTTTTGTTTCCTAAAGTGAAATGACATTCTGAATAAAACAAGTGGTAAACCACTATCCTTACTCTATCGAGGCCAAATTCTATTGTTTTCTAGGGTTTTCAGGCAGTTTTAGTTTTCTAGCGTAAGATTTTCGTACAATTTACATTGTTTTCGATCTCTTATGTGGTTGGTTTCTTTTGAGTTTCCTTGATGATTTATGCTTATAACCCGTTCTACTAACCAAAGTCAAGTGCATGTGGATCTCGAAATAGAAAACACTTTACGCAGGTTACAAAAAGAAGCTCGCGTCAACACCATGGTTGTTGCACGACAACAAACACTCAAGGAACTTGTTGCTCCTAACATGGAAAATCAACCATTGTGCATAAACATCGACAATAATGTAAACTTCGAGTTCAAATCTGGTTTTATACATTTGCTACCAACATTCAATGGTCTTGCAGGAGAAGATCGTCATACTCATCTCAAGGAATTCCATATGATTTGCGTTGGCATGAAACCGAATGGAGTTGATGAAGAACAGGTTAAGTTGAAAGCTTTCCCTTTCTCTTTAAAAGGGGCAGCAAAGTCGTGGTTTTTTTCTATTCTCCTAGGTTCCATTGGAACTTAGAATGCCATGTAGAAGATTTTCCTTGAGAAATATTTCCCAGCATCTCGAGTTGCCAACATAAGGAAAGAAATATATGGGATTCGGCAATCTCATAGCAAGACACTCTCTGAATATTGGGAAAGATTTGAGCAACTGTGCATTCAATGCCCTCATCATCAAATACCCGATTAGCTGCTCATTCAATATTTCTATGAAGGATTGATGCCTACTGATTGTAGTATCATTGATGCTGCAAGTGGAGGGCATTGGTGGATAAGACACTCGAGGCTGCACGCCAATTGATCTCAAATATGGCAGCCAACTCGAAACAGTTTGGCACTCGTGGAGACTTCAGAAACAAACTAGTAAATGAGGCTTGTGGCAATGTACAACAGGTGAAAGTTAATGATCTTACTTCTCTTGTGCGTTCTTTGGCTTGTGGCAATGTACAACAGGTGAAAGTTTGTAATATATGCTCCTTACAAGAACATACCTCAGATATGTGCCCAACAATGTAAGAAGATTACATTGAACAAGCTCATATAATTGATGGAGGATTCAACAGACAACCCCAGCATAAATATGATCCATTTTCCAACACGTACAATCCTGGATGGAAAGATCATCCCAACTTACGTTATGGGAACCCATCTCAACAAGGCAATCAAGGCCGACAATTCCATCCCTATAGATTTCAATCCCAACATAATTATCAAGCAAGACAGCCCCCTCCATTCACAAACTCCAATGTTATGGGGTCGTCATCCAGTGATGATCTTCGGAAGATGATGAAAACTTTGGCTTCTAACATTGTGACCTTACAACAAAATGTCATGTCTTTTCCACAGGAAACAAGGTCAAGTATTCACAACTTGGAGAAGCAAATGGGGAAAATAACTTCAAGTGTAGGGAAATTGGAAGCATAAATGAATGGAAAATTGCCCTCCCAAGTATTGAATCCAAAAAAGAATGTAAGTGCAATCATGCTGCGAAGTGGGAAAGAACTTAAAGAGCAAAGGTCGAAACAAATTGAGATGGAGGAAGAAGAAGAGATAGAAATCGAATTAAGTACAAAGAAGAAACACCCTCCTCCTCTACAAATTGAAACAACGACCAACATTCCGAAGGTAACTCCTCACTCAATGAATTTCAGTTTTAAAACAATTCCACCCTTTCCTATGAATTCTTCTAGGTGAAAGAAAGAGGACAAAGAAAAAGATATTTTAGAGGTTTTCAAGAAAGTAGAACTCAACATTCCTTTGCTTGATGTTATCAAGCAAATTCTCAAGTATGCCAAATTCTTGAAGGAGTTGTGTACTACCAAGAGAGCCTACAAGCTAAAAGGTCATGAAATGGTAAGTATGAGTGAAGTTGTATCTGTTGTTGTTCAAAAGAATATGCCTTTGAAGCAAAAACATTCAGGTGCGTTTATTATCCCATGTGTTATTGGTAATGCAAGTTTTAAAAGGCTTTATGCGATTTAGGTGTATCCATTAGTGTTATGCCTAAACATGTTTATGATTCTCTTAGTCTAGAGCCTTTGAATAAAACTAATATTGTAATATAACTTGTGCATCATAGTTTTGTTTATTCACTTGGTGTGATAGAAGATGTCTTAGTCAAGATTGATAGTTTGGTTATTCCATGCTACTTTTATATTCTTGATATGGAACATGATTCTTGTAATTCATCAAACAACACTCCTATATTATTTGGGAGACCATTCTTGAAAACTGCCAATACAAAGATTGATTGTGGTAAGGATACTTTGTCTATGGAGGTATGAGATGAAAAAATTGAATTTAATTTTCATGATGCAATGACATATCCTTATAGCAATGTTTATTCTATCACATGCTATGACAAAGTTAATAAGTATGTGTAGTAAGTTTGTGATTTTGATTGTGAGGATGGATTAAGCGTAACTTTGAGCTATGGCTATGATTTTACCAAGATAGAAGAGATGGAGAGGCATATATGTGTTCCCTAAAACGTGCATGAATCAGCATTGGCTTTGCAAGCTTTGCAACCCATGATGCAAGAGTCATTTACCCCATCATAGATAGTAAATGGGTGGCACCGATAGAGAATTGATTGAAATAAAGTTAAAACATAGATAGCTTTAAAACCGACCATGTTTGTCTTAAATAGAGGTTTACAATGCATTTTAAAAACTAACCTAGACGAGGAAACAAAAATCAAAATTTAAATAAAAAAATATGGAAATATCTATGAAAAATAACAAAATTAGTCCAAATAACAACTTTTTAGCCTAATATTTAGAGATCCAATGGGCCAATAAGTGAAATAGTAGATTTCTATAATAAAAGTTGTAGAATCTCCTATAAAAAATTGAGCCTAAACCAATGATTGAATTTCCTGTTATCATCATTTTAAGTCATTATCTTTGTTTGGCACAACTAGGCCTTCTCTTAGGTTTAGACCTATCTCACATGTCCATAAAATATGTTAGGTCAGTCACATAGTTTGTTTAGGGCAAATCCTCATATAACTGTTAAGAACCTCAAATCTTAGCAAACTCAATTACATCACAATTATGTTTGTTAAATCTAAAGTATGAAGGACCAACCTTGAGTTCTTTAATGATTAATTGAAACTAGACAGGTTGCTCGCTCTCCATTGCAAGCCGGCCCAAATGTTTTTCACCTTAAAAAAATGCTAAGTGACACAACTAAAAAATTGATGTCTTCTCCCAAGTGCAGAAGTGTCGAAGTAATAAATAACCCGGCAAAACCAAAGTCGAACCACATGAAGGTTAATTGTATAAATTATAAACAACAATAATACAACAATAACAATAACAATAACAATAACAATAACAATAATAATAATAATACTAGTAGTAGTAGTAATAATAATAATAGTAATAGTAGTAGTAGTAGTAGTAGTAGTAGTAGTAGTAGTAATTATACCAATCATACTATTAATAATGATAATAATAAAGATGGTGAAGAAGAAGAAGTTGATGAGAACTTTGAGATGGAAGATTAATGTAAGGATTAAACAATGATAACAACAAATGTCAAGGTTAGAGGATCTACTAATGGTATTTTAAATAAGTATAGTATAAACTCTTTTTATTCAATTGGAAACCACACATAAAGGAGGTTCCAATCAGATTATAAATTGTTAATATGATTACATTAGTTATCTTATTCGAATAATGCTAATACTTGTAAATGTTGTCAGGCATTCATGATTATAACTTATGTTAACAACAAATCAAGTTCCGTTCATAGCTCAAGTGTCGGTTATACCATACAGTATGGGCTATGAAAGTGCCAAGCATTTGTTATACCAAGTGTTATACAGCATAAATCTAGATTAATCATTTAACAAGCAAAGTATTAAAAGTGAACAAAATAACAAATATAAAGCATATTAGTATCCAATATTAAGGTTCATGTTAAGTTTATATTATACTTATTCTTACACCATTAGTGTACCCTTTTCACCTTGATATAATTAACTTAGCTAAACATAATGAAAGAAAGAAACATAAATAAACAAGATAAGAACATAAATGAGAAAGAAGTTAACTAAATAAAGAAAAGGAAATAAAAGGCATAAACAAGAGATTAATATAATCAAAACTTAAGTATTACAAAAGAAAGAGAGCAAGAGCATGATCTTTATTACTTGCATAATAAATCACATAGGGTTCTTGTCTTTTCTTTGTCCTAAAACAGCACCCACGGCATAATCACTAGCATCACACATTATTTCAAAAGGTAATGACCAATCAGGAGGTTGGATGACAGGAGCAGAAATAAGCAAGTTTTTAAGTTTAACAAAGGCTTCTTCACAATGTTAAGTCCATTCAAAAACGTTATCCTTTGTTAGAAGGTTACACAATGGCTTAGATATTACATTAAAATCTTTAATGAACCTTCTATAAAAACCAGCATGTCCTAAGAATGATCTAACATTTTTAACAGATTTTGGTGTTGGCAAGTTGGCAATTGACTCGATTTTAGATTTGACAACCTCAATTCCTATTGATGAAACAATGTGACCAAGTACAATGCCATTTGTTACCATAAAATGACGTATTTCCTAATTCATCACAAGATTCTTCTCTTCACACCTGTTCAAAACCATTTCCAAGTTAGTTAAACAATCATCAAATGAATCACCAAAAATAGAAAAGTCATCCATAAAATTCTCAAGAAAACGTTTAACCATATCACTAAATATGCTAAGCATTTATCTTTGAAACGTGGCTGGTGCATTACATCATCCAAACGGCATCCTATGGTATGCAAATGTACCAAATGGACATGTGAAAGTAGTTTTCTCATGATCTTCAAATGCAATTTCAATTTGGTTATAACCTGAATAGCCATCTAGAAAACAATAAAATTCATGACCTGCAACTCTTTCTAGAATTTGATCTATGAAAGATAAAGGAAAATGATCTTTTCTAGTCATTGAATTAAGTTTCCCATAGTCAATGCATATGCGCCAACCACTAATAGTCCTAGTTGGAATTAACTCATTTTTCTCATTTGTTATCACAGTGACTCCAGACTTCTTAGGTACAACTTGGGTAGGACTTACCCATTTCCTGTCAGAAATAGGATAAATGATTCCTTTATCTAGAAGCTTAATGACTTCATTTGTCACTACTTCTTTCATATTAGGATTAAGCCTTCGTTGCATTTCTCTAGAGGATTTAGCATTTTCCTCCAAATAAATCTTGTGTATGCAAATCAAAGGACTAATTCCTTTTATATCAGCTATGGTCCATCCTAATGCATTTTTGTGCATTTTTAGAGTTTGTAATAACTTACCTTCTTGATGTGCACTAAGGTTTGAAGAGATTATTACCGGAAAAGTTTCATTTTCTCCCAAAAATGAGTATTTGAGATTGAATGGTAATGGCTTCAAATCCGGTTTTGGTGGTTGAACACTTGAAGGTATGGACTTAATTGATCATGGTGGCAATTCCTCAATGTTCAGTCTCCAACTATTTGCGTTTGTTCTTCCTGAAAATAAACCATTTGCAAATCATTAGATTCATCAATCTCAATTTCACTAGAAGTGGTTTGAAATTGGTCATGAACTAATTTTTCAGTGAAGTCCACTTCTTGTAAATCATTATCATCTCCAGGTTGCTTGCAAATATTGAAAATATTCATCTCCAATGTCATGTTTCGAAAAGATAGCTTCATCAGTCCATTCCTACAATTAATCAATGCATTAGAAGTTGCAAGAAATGGACGTCCTAAAATAACAGGAAATGAATTACATGCTTCAACAGGTTGTGTATCCAAGACAATAAAATCCACAGGATAAATGAATTTATCGACTTGTACCAACACATCTTCAACTATTCCTCTAGGCACTTTTACAGATCTATCGGCAAGTAAGAGAGTCATAGAAGTTGGTTTTAACTCACATAGATTGAGACTTTGAAAAACTGGATATGGAAGTAAATTCACACTAACTCCAAGATCAAGTAAAGCTCTTTCAATTTTATGTTCTCCAATAAAGCATGAAATTGTAGGACAACCAGGGTCTTTATATTTCAATGCATTATTGTTCTGAAGAAAGGCACTTACTTGTTCGGCTAAAATGGCTTTCTTTTTCACATTCAGTTTTCTCTTCACAGTACACAGATCTTTCAAAAATTTAGCATAAGAAGGAACCTGTTTAATAGCATCCAACAAAGGTATATTGATCCTTACCTATTTGAAAGTTTCAAAGATTTCAGAGTTGTGATTGACTTTCTTTTTTTTTTTGTCATGGCATGAGGAAATGGAAGTGCTGGTGAAGAATCAGTCTTTTCTTT
>Ga0325410_1009330_pt1 | contig 10490 bp, 9 predicted proteins | sample PopdelMetagenome_16_FD_206182 | JGI IMG/M metagenome (GOLD analysis project Ga0325410, IMG submission 206182) | Populus deltoides microbial communities from Bellville, Georgia, United States - Xylem-PdIQD-R3 | ecosystem: Host-associated > Plants > Phyllosphere > Stem > Wood/Secondary xylem...
AAATAATTACCCGGTTACTGTGTGCACAGTAACCGGCTAATTAATTAACGGGTTACTGTTCACCTGCACTGTGTGTACAGTGAACAGTAACCAGCCATGTGGTTTTGGGCTGGGCTGAGTCCAGCCCTGTAGAAACCAGGCCCCAATTTATTTCGGGCCGATTTTGGCCCAGTTTCCTTTTGGGCCGGGTCTGGCCCGCTCGAACAAAAATTCTTCAAAAAATTATTTCAAAAAATGTGATTTTCTGTAATTTTATTACTGTATTTTGATCAATATCGGTTTGTATTTTTATACTGTAAAGATACAAATCCGGTATTAAAATAATCGGTTTTTGTCAAGTTTTCAAAAAATGTTTTGTTTTCATGCATACGGCCTAGTCTCTCCAATATATATATATAAATATTATAACATCATATTTTCACACAACAAAGGAAATTTCAAAACAATATATGTATTAGCATGCATTTTGGCTTTAATAACCAGTTTATTCAAGCCATGAGAACTAGGCCAATATTTCAAAAATTCTAAAAAAATCTTTTTGTCTTCTTTTAGTATCTGGGATTATGAATTTATACGTAAAACATATTCCTGATATTAAAAATATGGTTTTTTTTACATAGATATTAGAACGATTAGGTTTTACCCGATAAGATAAGAACCTCCTTATTGAGGAGGACTTTTCTCGAACCATAGACGGACCAACAACTAGGAAACACAACGAGACCTTGAATTTTATCAGACAAATAAACAATGCAGCTTACCTTAGGTAGGGCGTATTTGGGGTGCTAATACCTTCCCTTTACGCAACTAGTCCCCGTACCCAATCTCTGAGACCAGTTAGGGTTCCTAGTGACCATAATACTAGGTGGCGACTCCCATTCCATTTTCTACCAACAAAAAACAATATTTTCTTGTCTCCCCACATTTGCCATACACATTTCCTAGATTTTAAAAGTGGAATACTCGCCGCGACGCCGCGCACCCGCGACACCAACTCTCCCCAACTGCAAACAACCAGCCCCCCTAAAAAAAAATCTCCCTCTTCTCAGCACAACAAGTCATATTTCTGAAGTCTTCTCGTCACAGCATCCGTGTTCTGATTTACCGATGGATTTTTATCAGTTTTTGTAGGTAATTCTATCTTTTTAAATTTTAACATTTAAATGTCAATTTTTTTTTAGTATATGTATTTTTTTTAGTAGATGTACATGTTTTATTGTTATTTCTCAAACAAACTTGTAGTATATGAACGTATAATTTTATATTAGTTGTGGTTTGTTTTAGATTTTGTAAGATTGTATTTGTTTGTAAATTGTTGAAACTTTATTGAATTACCAAATTACATGTATTGTTTTGAAATAATTAATAGCTTGTTTCATGGGTCCGTTTTAATTTTTATCAATGGTATTGCGGAGTTGTAATTTCCGTAAATTTATATATATATTAATTTGTATGGACGTTAATAATTGATAATAAATATTTAATATTTATGAGCAGTTGTAATTGGTTTGTTGGATAATCTCGAAGTAAACCAATATTTTTGCAAATTCATTTACCTAACATATATAGTTAATTAATACATGTTGTCATCATAATTTTATAGAGATTCGATAGAAGTCGTGGATGATTGTTTATGGATGTATCAAGATTCACCCCAAGGATTGCAGAGGATGGATTATTGTAACAGGGTTCAGGGTTTTATTAATTTCGCAACATCTATTCCCAGAAATTTTACTGGAGGCGGTATTAGGTGTCCATGCAGGAAGTGTCAAAATAAAAGGTATCTGCATCTACATATTGTAACGATGCATCTTCTACACAAAGGGTTTATGGAGAATTACCAATGTTGGTATGCACACGGAGAAGTATTTGTTAGTAAGAGGAGAATGGGAGAAAGGGTGGTTGGGTCAACTTCGAGTGCTAGCAACGTGCATGAAGTGGCAAATGACAACACTAATCCTTACAAGAATATGGTTATAGATGCAATGAGAATGAATCAAGGTAATGTCAGTCAATGTCCAATTGTAGAAAAAGAACCTAATGCAGATGCAGCTAGGTTTTTTTCTTTGTTGAAAGATTCTGACAAACCATTATGGGATGACTGCACGAACCAAGTAAATTATTGGCAGTAGCACATGTGTTCACCATCAAGTCAAATCACGGGTTGAGTGAGGCCGGGTATGACAAGATTATTGAATGGGCGAGAAGCATTTTACCTGTAGGGAACAGGCTGAAATAGAACTTCTATGCTACGAAGTCCATGATGAAACCCCTCGATTTAGGATACCAGAAAATTGACATGTGCCCTAACTTTTGCATGTTATACTACCTTGAAAATGATGAGATGACTGAGTGGATGACATATGGGCATTCCCGTTACAAACCCGAACTAGTAGGGGAAAAACTCTAGTGGCATATAAAAAACTTAGATACTTCCCAATCACATCTAGACTACAGAGGTTATTCATGTCACCAAGAACTGCTGAGCACATGACATGACACCAATCATATGATGCGATTGATGGAGTGATGGTGCATCCTTCTGAGGGCGAAGCATGGAAACACTTTAACAATGTGCATCCTCACTTTTCAGGTGAATCAAGGAACGTGCATCTTGGGTTGTGTACAAACAAATTCAACCTATTCAGGTCATTTAATGCTCCCTATTCTTGTTGTCTGGTCATACTGACGGTTTATAACTTGCCACCGAGGATGTGTATGAGACCGAAGTTCATGTTTTTATCTATGGTCATACCATGTCCGAGCAGCCCGGGTCGGAATATAGATGTTTGTCTTCGACAGTTAATTAATGAGTTGACGCAGTTGTGGTCCTCTAGAGCTTTGACTTATGATATATCAAGGAAACAAAATTTTCTTATAAGGGCGGCTTTGATGTAGACTATCAATGATTTTCCAGCTTATGGAATGCTTTCTGGTTGGAGCACCCATAGGAAACTAGCATGTCCATACTGCATGGAAAACAACAAGGCAATCACGCTAAGAAATAGAGGTAAAGCCTTTTTTTTTACTATCACCGTCGTTTCTTGCCACATAATCACAGGTATAGAAAGAACAGAAAAGATTTCTTTGTTGGCAGAGTTGAAAAGGATGTTGCACCCCCGCATCTTTCTGGTGAAGAATTGCATGATGTTGTATCAGAGTACGATGACATTGTGTTTGGTCTCCAATCAGGTAAGTAGAAGTTTTCTGGTTTTGGTTTGACCAATAATTGGGTAAAGCGAAGTATCTTTTGGGAGCTTTGTTATTGGAAGACCTATCTTCTCTGCCATAACCTTGACGTTATGCATATTGAAAATAATGTGTTTGAGAACATTTTCAACACCATTATGGATGTGAAGGGGAAGACAAAGGACAACATTAAGGCTAGATTGGATGTAGCATTGTTCTGTAACCGTAAAAATATGGAGTTGGTTTGGGATGGGTCACGGGTCGCAAAACCAAGAGCAAGCTTCGTGTTAGAGAAAAACACACAACTACTAGTCTACAAATGGCTTAAGAGTCTGCGTTTTCTGAATGGACATGCCTCGAACATAACAAGGTTGGTTAATATGGAGGAATGCAGATTGTATGGAATGAAGAGTCATGACTGCCACGTGTTTATGCAAACACTCATCCCATTAGCTTTTTATGATTTGTTGCCAAAGGAGATATGGGATGCACTCACGGAGATTAGTCATTTCTTTAGAGATTTATGCTCCAGCAAGTTGAATGTTAATCACATTGAGAGGCTTGAAACGAATATCGTCGAGACACTATGCAAACTTGAGATGATATTCCCTCCATCATTTTTTGACTTAATGGAGCATCTCCCCATACATCTACCGTTCGAGGCAAAAGTTGGAGGACCGGTCCAGTATAGATGGATGTACCCATTCGAACGGTTAGATATTATAGTTGCAATGTAATTCATATATAAAAGTATTTTCATTGTTTTTCTTTATTGAAAATATTTGATTAATTTAATGCAGGTACTTGTTCAATCTCAAGAAAAAGGTTAAGAACAAGGCGCATGTTGAGACTTCGATATGTGAGGCCTATATTGTTGAGGAGATCTCAATATTTATCTCGTACTATTTCGAACCTCATCTGAGAATGAGAATCAATCGTGTTCCACAGCATGATGATGGCGGTGAAGTGTCTTCCAGTTGAAACTTGTCAATATTCTTCAATCCTGGATGACCCACACCAAAAAATGTTGTAAGAGGAAGATATTTGTCAGAAATAGAGTTCAAACAAGCACACAATTATGTTCTATTTAACTGTGATGAGCTGATATCTTTTATTCAGTAAGTGTATATATGTGTAATACTAATTAAACTTTGTCAATAATATATTGTTAATTATATAATGTAATACACTCATTACCACTTGCAGGGAACATCGATAATATTTGATGTCCAATAACTCACAACCGACCGAATCCCAGATCTTTCAATTACAAGAAGAACAATTTGCCACATGGTTCAGAACATATGTAAGCATTATCACAAACTCATTCTCACATGCAAAATTATTGTATGCATGTCATTACGTGATTCTTGTTTAGTGTTCATTGATGTACATTAAATACAAGGTTTATCAAATGGGAAGGGGTGCTACTAAGTCATTATCTTCACTAAGTCTGGGCCCTGAAAGAAAAGTTAAGTGCTACAACGGGTATTTTATCAATGGATATGTTTTTCATACTAAAGAATACGGGCATGGTAGAAAGACATACAACAGCGGTGTTTGTGTTAAGGGATCGACTAGTAGTGAGTTAGAAGTTGACTACTATGGTAGATTAGAAGAGGTCGTCGAACTGCAATATCATAGCGAGCAGAATAGAGTGTTTTTATTAAAATACTATTGGTATGACATGATTGATAGAGGAATTAGAGTTGATCTGCACTTCGATCTGGTCGAAATCAACTCAAAAGCTAGACTCCGCAACGTAAACAATGTATTTGTTTTCGCAAAGCAATGTCAACAAGTTTATTACACATACACCTCTTCTTTTAGAAAGGATCAATCAAGAGTGGATTGGTTGTCCATTTTAAAAACAAAACCCAGGGGTCATGTTGAGCTTGTTTAGGATGAGAACGAAGACACAAGTGTGCGAGATGAAGTCTTTTAATTTAGTGAGTTGGTTGAACCATATCGAGTTGCTCATTCGATTGAATTGGAAGAAAATTCAAATTTTCATGTTTTCGATGATAGTCTTGTTGATGTTGACGCAAAGGAGTTTGAGCTCTACCGGACAAGCAAATGTCGATGAAGATGATGACTATATTAAAGATTGCGATGAAGGTGATGACTATTCAATTGATGACGAAGAAGAAGGAAATTCTAACTAACTATCAGAATGAAACCCTGTGTAAAACCCTTTTTTCATGTAATATAGATTATGGATGATATATTTTGTAACACGAAATATGTATTGTTTAAGCACTGTTGTTATTGTTTTGTGTGATGGACAGTTTGTCATTTAAGTGTTTGCAGGAAGGTAAATAGGCAATACAAATATAATCTTTCTTGTACAATGCCACACTTACCAACGTCCATACCGACGGAATAAGGTTCGTTAGCATTTCATAGAGAGTTCAAAAATAATTACTTAAAATGCCACACTTACCGACATCAATACCGACGGATAACATTCTGTTGGCATTTCACAGAGAGTTCGAAAATAATCACTTGAAATGCCACAATCACTGAAGACTGTCTCGACGGATTAAAGCCATTGGCATCTCACAGAGAGTTCAAAAATAATCACTTGAAATGCCACAATCACCGACGACTTCCCTGGCGGAGTAAAGTCCATCGGCATGTTGTCGGCGGGTATTATTACTGACAAAATCATTCATGGACTGCGCGAATTCCAAAGGGCGGTGCATTAAATGCATCTCTGATCGCGTGAGGTTGCCAACGAACTGCGAAAAATATGGAGGTAATTAAAAATGTTGGTGCGGAATTCAAAATTTGCCTACGGATTTTCGAAGCTTCACTGATGGAATAAATTAAAATAATATTATTTTTTAAGTCCGTCGGTGAATCCGTCAGTAAAACTGCCCTATAAATCCCAGCGACCGCCCTTTTAGTTCATTTTTTCATCTCTTCCGTTCTTCACCTTCAATTTTGATTTTTTCCCTCTCATTTCTTCAAGTCTTTCACCTACAATCTCTAACAAGTGTTCTTGTGAATCTTCATCGGATAAAAAGGTATGTGTTTCCTATATTTCATTTTACTTTCAGGTTTTTTTTTTTGTTTTAGCTATTTTTATTTTTTTTTATGTTTTTTGTTTTGGTGTATTTTTATAATGTAGATAAAGTCTTGAAATCAACATATTATTAAGGTAAGCATGTTCCATTCCTAAATTCTATAGTTTTTTTTTTAATTTATTGAATATATGTTATTGTTGTATTGGCATAATTATTGAATAATTTGTTGAATTGTAATTGTTAATATTGAATTTACCTTAGAATTAGTAATTGAATATGTTGGAATAATTAGTAATTTTACTACATTATTGCATGATTTGTGTTTAATTATTTGCATTAATTTTAATTGTTAGTCTAGAGTTTTTTTTTTGAAATTATTGAATATTTTTTATTGTTTGTATTTATATAATGATTGAATAATTTGTTGAATTGTAATTGTTAATGTTGAATTTACCTTAGAATAAGTAATTGAATATGTTGGAATAATTAGTAATTTTACTACATTATTGCATGATTTGTGTTTAATTATTTGCATTAATTTTAATTGTTAGTCTAGAGTTTTTTTTGAATTTATTGAATATTTTTTATTGTTTGTATTTATATAATGATTGAATATGTTGTTAATGTTGAATTTACCTTGTAATTAGTATGAATGTTATATGTATAGATGTTATGTTATATACAATATTAGTATAGATGGAGTCAATTGGTTGTGGCTTTTGTCAATATTTGCAGGTTTGTTGATTTGGGTAATATCCAGTATAGGGGACATGTTATCGATTTTTTTTTAACATTTGAATTTAATTATATAATTATTCGTATACAATTGTGTAGATGCGTAGAACAAAAACCAGAACTGGTCGTGGTTGCTCACGTATAGTCGCAGCTAGTTCTTCTAGCAGTGAGGATGACGTATCCTTAAGTGCCTCTTAAGAAGAGGCACCTACACCACTTACACCGTCAACTGAAGTTGCCTCTTCCAGAGCGGGTTCACAGTGCAGAGGTGGCATGCCTTCGCAGCGGAATCAATTCACCCGCTGGTACGAGGCACAATAGAATGATGACCTTTCAATGTAAGTTTGTTAAGGTTTTAATTTTTTCTTTTAAATTATAACATAATTTATGAACAACTACTCAATATTTCATGAATTTAATTTATTTTCAGGTTCACAAACATTGAGGCCGCCCGAGTAATATCATTGGCGTTTAAATCGTCGATGGATATTCTATTATTTCAATGGAGTCAGGTATCCAGACATCCTGAATGGATACCTCAATTCGATGCATGGTTTAACAGATTTGAGGTTGGTGTTAATTTCTAATTTCCAGCTTATTTCTAATAAATTATTATTTTTATTTATCTAATTATTTATACACAGCACAAATTCGCCTGGGATAGGGCGCATGACAAAGTTGTGAGGAGGGTGTGGGAAATCACGCGGCAACTATGTAACATCAAAAACAATATAAGATTTTTTTAAAAAAAATTTATGTGTCAACTTCTAATTTCCCGCAATGGAAGTAGGTTGCGTGATTTTTGGTATGAAGCACAAAAAAAGGCAAAACAAAACCGCGAGAGATAGGGGTCTCCAAAGCTGGAACGACGTGGCGGTTTGGAGGGATTTCAAACCGATATACATCCCGAAAGATATATGGCCGCACTATCTTGAGCACGTGACGTCTGAGCGGTTCACACGACGCTTACAATCCAGTGCTGGCAACCGGAAAGGACCAATTTATGGCTCGGTGACAACACACATCGGCGGCTCCGTTCCATTTGCTACACATGCGAAATGGATGGTAAGATTAATTTAAATGAAATAAATCGTTAAATTAATTTGTTGTTAATTAATCTTTTTTCATTATAGGCTACGTCTCTTAGACATGAGCCGAGTCCGATGGAGCTGTTTGTGGAGACGCACGTGCGAAGTCAAGACCATCAAAAGGGGGCGCAACAGTTCGTTGATAACCGTGCTCAACACTTTGTAGTATGTTTGTTCAACTATTTTATTTTGTAAGTTATTATTTTTATTGAATTGAATATGATTACTTTTTATTTTTATTTTCAGGAGACCTATAATAGCCAGTTGAGGGAGAGATATGGGGACGATCCTTTGACCCATCCAGAATTCTATCCAGATTTGTGGATGGAGGTTGGATCGTTTGGTGGACCCGATAAAAATCAGGTTTACAGGCTCTCTAACATTACGGCCGAGAACTTGCGGGCGGCCCATAGTGTTTCAACCGTTGGGAACTCCCAATCAGTATCGAGCACCCAATCTAAGGAGTTCGTGGCCTTGCAACAACACACGGCTCAGTTCACTGAAAAATACGACCATCTATCAGCAGCGTATGCACAACTCATAGCAAAGCATGCACAACAAAAAAGAGGATGCACAATGGTATGCACAACAAAAAGTGGAGCATGACCAGCTTCCCGAATTTGTCATGAACATGGCATCATAAAGTGGTGATACATGTGCGTCTCCTCCTTTTTGGTCGTATAACAATCAGCCTCCTCCTCCTCCTCCTCCTCCAGCTCCACCATTATGTTAATTTGTAATGAATATTATTTAACTTTAATAGTTAATTTAATTTTTTTAAAACACATTCAGTTTGTAATGAATATTATTTAATTTTATTTCTTTTGTTTTTGATGTTTAATAAAAATTTTATTTGCATAATTGGTTTTTTATTACCATTAATTTATATAATTTTATATTATGTATTCTAAATAATTTTTTAAAAACATATTTAAAAATAATCACATAGGGTTTTACCGCTGGAATATATCTGTCGGCATTTGACAGTAGCTGTCATAGTCACCGACTCACCGATAACTTTACCAATGGACTTAATCCGTAGGTATTTTACAGTGCCTGCCACAATGACCGACGAATATACAGACGGATATCTTCGGTCGGTATTCCAAACATTCACCGACAATGTTACCAATGGTATGAATCCATTGGTATGTCACACTATCACCGATGGGATAAATCCATTGGTATATTTCAAGCGAGAAACTTTTTTTTGCGAGCAATTTCCGTTAGTAAAACCATCGGCAAATGTTTTTTTTATTTTTCCGACAGATATAGCGATGGAATGTGGTATTACAAACGAAAGGAAAGCCGAAAGACGTATTCCATCGGTGATGACGTCGGTAAATAAATCACCGACGAAATCTTAATAACATATCGATGGAATATTTTCGTCGGTAAAACTGTGAAATCTTGTAGTAAATATTAACACGTCAAAATAATTAAAAAAATTCTAAAAATATATTAATTTATTATATTTTCAAGTACAAAACAAATTTAAAAAGTATTTTAAAAAACAAAAAACTAATAAACAAATACTTAGGCCCACCAACAAAAGCTTTGAAGGACCATATTGCAAACAATAGCCCAAACAAAAAAATAAAAATAAAAAAGGAATAATGTTCACGCACCAAGTCAAATTAAAGGTATTGTCTTTAATGAAATTCCATTAAACATATTCAAAACATTCAATTCAATGGGCTGAATCATAGCAGATTACTTTATCTCTTACAGAGTTTTTATTCAATGTTCGAAGTCTCAAAATCACCACAAATTTTAATTTTGTAATAAAAAGTTTTCTTAACAAGGGCACCTTGAATTTCTTCAGAGCCACCGACAAGAGGAAGTTTAATATACAAGGATAAAAACATGTTACTAAACCGCCAATTCAATCCAAAGTTTTAGATGAAAGTAGTGAAGTATACACTGGTCATTCTCATTATCCAGAAATTTAATACTTTAATTATGTAAAGTCGTTAATATATTCATAATTCAATTATTTTGTGCATATTATTTTTTTTTATTAACGTGAGTGTCCGGGCCAGCTTGCGCGTATCTCAACTAATTCAATGGGCCTTAAAATTAACAACCATGTAAGCCTTTAGTGACTTTAAAGTTTGTGAGACTTGATCTAGTAATTTTTAAGGAATAAATTTAGAAATTGACCAGTTAAATTATATTATTTAGAGTTAGTAATTTTTTTTTTAAATTACAACTAGTGAAGTTTGGGTTACACAATGAAAGTAATTCTCCTATTAGACATAATAATGATATAAATTTTAATTATTAGAACTCAAATTTACTTTATAAAATAAAAAAATAAATAGCATGAACCATAGATAGTTGACTTGGTTTCTGTCACTTCTCGCTTAAAGCAAGCCTCTCTCTTTCTTTGTTTCCGTACACCTTTCTTCCTTTCACACAAGATTCCAACTCCCAATATAATTTCCTA